>Ga0315320_10002886_pt1 | contig 14145 bp, 13 predicted proteins | sample M140m21515metaG_FD_203458 | JGI IMG/M metagenome (GOLD analysis project Ga0315320, IMG submission 203458) | Ammonia-oxidizing marine archaeal communities from Monterey Bay, California, United States - M1 40m 21515 | ecosystem: Environmental > Aquatic > Marine > Coastal | place: USA: California... | reverse complement strand
TTGCTGGTCGCTTCTTCACCGACCGCAACGTTGTACTGCGGTGCGATGATGAACACGTCACCATTTTCATCCACCTGTACGCTTACATTTTTAAACTCAAAACTCTTGAGGCCGTCCACCGGTGTACCATTCACGTACACATTGGCGGCATTCGCACTCAAACTAAGTGCAAGCAATGCAGCGATCATCGTTTACTCCAGGTCTTTATTGATGAGCTCTCGCATCAGCTTGCTCACCTTGAAGATCGGCAACATCTTGGGCTTCACCAAGATTTCAGCACCGGTCTTGGGGTTGCGGCCCACACGGCCCTTGTAGTGACGGACTTTAAAGCTACCAAATCCACGAATCTCGATGCGCCCATCGTTCTTCAGCGCGTCGCGCATACCATCAAACATCACATTGACCACCTCTTCCGCCGTGCGGCGAGAGATGCCTCGTGATTCTGCCAACGCTTCCATCAACTCAGATTTGGTCATTGTGTTTGCCCCGTATAGGGAAATTGTATGAGGGAACTCAGGGGTTTAGTCAACCTACAATTCAGGTTGTCCCGACTCTCGTGCCTGACGGCGCTCTTCTGTGGCGGACACAGGACCCGCATCCGCAGCCGCATCGGCAGCCGCCTGCACCGGTGTGAAGACCTTGGCCAAAGCAGGCTTGAGGTCTTCCATGATGAGAATCGTCGGGCTTGCGATCCAGATGGTTGAATAGGTACCAAAAACGACACCAAGCAAGATGGCGAGAGCGAATGTCTCAATGACCGGCCCACCCAATGTGAGGAAGGCAATCATGCCGGCAGCAGTCGTAATAGACGTTGCCAATGTTCGTGCAAGAGTCTCGTTGATCGATGTGTTGATCAGGGCCTCAGTATCCTTCCGACGGTAGCGACCCATGTTCTCGCGGATGCGGTCATAAATCACGATCGTGTCATTGAGGGAGTACCCAATGATCGTCAGAAGGGCGCCAATCATAGGCAGATTGAACTCGTGGCCCGTAATGGTAAAAATACCAACCACAATCGACACATCATGAAACAGTGCAAGGACTGCTCCCGGGGCAAATGCCAAGTCGAATCGAAATCCGACGTACACCAGGATGAGTGCGAGCGTAGCGAGAATGGACACAAATCCTTGCTCCCGAAGCTCACCACCCACTTTGGGGCCCACAGAGTCGACTTGAAGCACATCAAATGCCCTGTCGTTCATTGAATCCTTGAGTTTGCCACCGATTTGAGAGGCCAAACCCGGCAAGTTGATGTAGACCACATTGTCATCGAGCGCTGGAGCCGCTCGGGCACCCGGAATATCCTTGACGGCATCCTGTACCGAATCAATGGTAACGGCCTCACCCGTGTAGCGAACTGTCAGGCGCGCACCGACCTCCGCAGTAAAGTCCGATTCTGATATCCACTCCGCACCAAAGGCAGACTTCAGTGCACCTTCAACGGCCTGTCGCGTCTCGGCCGTACCGAACTCAGGATCTTGAATACGAATGACGTACTCGCCTTCTTCAACCGTACCGATCTGCTGAACAGCGTCGGATCCCAGCTTCAGTTGGGTAAGCGCTGAACGCACCTCACCAATCTGTACACTCTCCTTGAACTTCAGGTGGACTTCCGTCCCTCCAGTGAAGTCAATCCCCCAGTTGGGACCCTTCACGAAGAACAAGGTGAGCGACACTGTCACCATGATGAAAGAGAGGATTGCAGCTGGCCTACGACGGCCAACGAAATCAATATTGGTTCCGGGTTTCACGAGATTCATGGCGCCCTCAAATCGACAAACGCGCAGAGGCTTTGCGCGTCAGGAAGTTCATCAACGTCCGGCTGACGAAGATTCCGGTGAAAAGCGTGGTGACGATACCGATCATGAGCGTCACACTGAAGCCCTTGATGGGTCCGGTTCCGTACGTATACAGAACCACACCTGCAATAAACGTGGTGATGTTCGCATCCAATACCGCGGTAATGGCGCTTGAGAATCCAGAGTCCACGGCAGAACGGGTGTTCTTACCAAGTCTCAGTTCCTCTCGAATGCGTTCATAAATAATGATGTTGCAGTCCACCGCCATACCGACAGTCAACGCGATTCCCGCGATCCCGGGCAGCGTCAGCGTAGCGCCGGCCGCAGCCAACAAGGCCATGACCAACAAAATGTTGGTGATCAGCGCAACACAGCTGACCACGCCGGCCGTACGGTAGTAGATCAACATGAACATGAGGACGAGAGAGCCACCCATTGTGGTTGCGAACTTACCGGCTTCGATGGCATCTGCACCCAAGCTGGCACCCACAGTCCGTACATCTCCGATGGTCACCGGAGCGGGAAGCGCTCCAGTCCGCAGAACCAAGGCGAGCACCGATGCTTCCTTCAGTCCCTGTTGGTAATCCTGTACACCCATCTCAATACTGGCGCGGCCACCACAAATGGCCTCACGAATGACCGGTGCTGAACGAGCCTTGTTGTCCAGAACAATCGCAAACCGACGACCCACGTTCTCGGAAGTGATGTCACAGAAGACTTTCCCACCCCGAGGCTTGAACTCCAGGGCCACATATGGCTCGTTGTATTGATTCATGGACACGGTGGCGTCGTTTACGTCATCACCCGTGAGGATGATCCGGTCTCGAACAACCACAGCGCGGGAGCGCACCGGTCCTTCCTCGCCCCGGTCCTCATACTCGAACATGACCCGAGACTTGGCACCGATGCGACCCTGCCGTGCCATCCAATCGCTCAGATAGCCATCGTCTGCATACTGCTCAGGTGTCAACTTGGCTTCGGCATCCAGCAGTCCACGATCGAGGGCGACTTCATCGGCTTCCTCGTCAACCAACATGAACTCAAGAACCGCTGTCGTCCCGATGGCCGCAACCGCCTCCTCAATATTCTCAATACCCGGAAGCTGAACATTGATTCGGTTTCCACCCTTGAGAACGATCGCAGGCTCTTTGACACCGGTTTCGTCGATACGCGACCGAAGGGTCTCGAGGGCCTGCTCTACGGCACGATCGCCGATGTATTTGGCCTGTTCTGGCAACACACCGAACGTATAGTATTCCTCACCATCCACCGTACGGGTCTGTAAGAACTCATAGGTATCGAAGCGTTTGGTCATGAATCGTCGCAGTTCGTCGCCGGGGACACCGTCTTCGCCCCGCAGCATAAGAACCGGCTCACCGCGTGCACGTCGGACATCCGCTAGGCGAAGTCCGTCGTCATCCGCCAGCGTTTTCAGCGGAGCCACATCTCGGTGAACTGCGGAGACCACAGCCTCATCCACTTCGACCTGAAGCGTCATGTCGATGCCACCCTGGAGGTCCAGTCCCAGATTGATCCGACTTTCCGGCATCAGGCTGGCCCACCACGGCCCTTCAATCACGGCCTCTTCCGCCTCGTCATCAGACGCACTTGCAGAAGCAGCTGAACTTGCCGCCTCCGCTTGCGCCTCAAGCATTGCCTGGGTTGATTCCCCCAGAAATGTCGGGCTCAACATCCATACACCCCAAGAAAGGGTGATGACGATCACGACCACACGTGTCCACCAGGTTCCAGGCATCTCAGCTCTCTCCAGAGCGTGCCACAGACATTTTGTCTACGGTCACGCGCACTTTGTCAGCAATCTCAACATCTACCGTCGTCTCGCCCACCGCATCAATGCGACCGTGCAAACCAGAACGCGTCACGATGCGCTGGCCTTTTTGCAGCGCAGCAACAAACGATTCATGCTGCTTCCGCTCCTTCTGCTGCGGGCGAATAAGCACAAAATAAAAGACGCCAATCATCATGAAAATGAAGGGCAGTCCACCGAGCGCTCCGCCCGCTGGTGCAGCGTCTTGCCAATGCACGGTTACAGCGCCCTGTTGTGCAGTGTGGGTTTCAGCCATGGGTTGCTCCCGATGTGCGACCGTCCCCTTTCTGCGCCTCCGTCCAAAATGCTGCGTTTTTACGAAGAGCTTTGAGGGCCTCGGGACCCGCCTGTATGGCGTCCCGAATCTTCGACATCAGCGATTGGTAAAAGAAAACGTTGTGTAGGGTGAGCAGCCGCGGGGCCAGAATTTCGTTGGATTGAAAAAGGTGCCGGAGATATGCCCGGCTAAAAGACCGGCACGTGTAACACGTACAGGCCGGATCGAGCGGATTCTCGTCGTCAGCGAACCGAGAATGCTTAATTGATAGCTTTCCTTGGCTTGTAAATACGTACCCGAAACGACCACTGCGAGTGGGAATGACACAATCAAACAGATCGATCCCCCTCATCACGGCATCGACCAAATTCACGGGGTAGCCCACCCCCATTAGATAACGAATACGATCCGTTGGAAGGTGGGGAACAGTCACTTCAACCATGCCGAGCAGCTTATCCACGGGCTCGCCCACACTGAGTCCACCCACCGCATACGCATCCAGATCAAGCTCCACGATCTCCTGGGCGTGCTCAATGCGAAGATCCTCGTAAAAACCACCCTGAACAATGCCCAACAATGCGGTTTTGTCTGGCTTCGTCCGGGCATCCATACAGCGTTTCAGCCATCGCGTGGTTCGCTGGGTAGATTTAACAACCCTGTCTCGCTCAGCCGGCCACTCAATACACTCATCAAAGGCCATGGCCATATCGACTCCGAGCGTCTCCTGAATCTCAATGCACACTTCAGGGGTCATGGTTCGATATTGACCATCCAGCGGAGAACGAAAGCGAACGCCATTTTCAGACACCTTCGCTACATCGTTGAGCGAAAAGACTTGATATCCGCCAGAATCCGTCAAAATGGGCCCGTGCCAATTCATGAATCGATGCAGTCCGCCCAGTTCACCAATCCGATCGTGACCCGGCCGAACCCACAGGTGGTAGGCGTTGCACAGCAGTATCTCAACACCTGCATCTTCCAACTCGATAGGAACCAGCCCCTTTACGGTCCCCTTCGTTCCCACAGGCATAAACGCAGGTGTCTGAATGGAGCCATGCGGCGTGTGGAGCACTCCCGAACGCGCCTGACCCGAACGATGTTCTTCAACAAAGGAGAGTACGCGCGTCATCGGGAACCTTCTGCAGAATCAATAAACATGGCATCCCCATAGCTGTAAAAGCGGTACCCCTGAGAAATCGCTCCGGCGTAGCCCGCCATTACACTTTCACGACCACCAAAAGCACTGACCAACATCAAAAGAGAGGTCCGAGGCAAATGGAAATTGGTCATCAACCTATCGACCACCTCAAATGCATAGCCTGGCTGAATAAAGAGATCCGTCTCCCCTGCCCCAGCCCGAACTGAACCCTCCCCGTCGGTGGCTGATTCCAGCGTTCTCGTGACGGTAGTACCCACCGCCGTCACTCGACCGCCCGCAGCCCGACAGACATCGATGGCACGCTTTGTCCCCTCGGGGATGATGTACGGCTCGACATGCAACGTCCCTCGATCGAGATCGGCAGGGCGAAGGTTTCGAAATGTCCCGGGTCCAACATGGAGCGTAACGGTGGCAATTTGCGCGCCACGGTCTTTAATCTGGTCGAGCAACTTCTGGGTCAGATGCAGGCTGGCGGTGGGCGCAGCAATCGCTCCAGGCTTGTCTGCGAATACCGTCTGATATCGATCCTCATCTGCCGGAGTCGAATCCCGCTCAAGGTACGGAGGCAGTGGGACATGACCACATCTGTCCATGACTTCTACCGGAGGCGCGGACAAGGTCACCATTCGTCGTCCATCTGCTTCCAGTTCGCCCAACTGGGCTGTGAACTCCGATGGAGCTCCAGACCGTTCCATGAGCGTGATCACTTCTCCAGTTTTGAGACGTCGCCCCGGGCGAACCATTGCCGAAACCGTTGACGTCGCTGACTCCAACACCAAAATTTCGACCTTGCCTCCTGTGGAACGAATCCCAAACAAACGCGCAGCCAAGACCCGTGTGTCGTTGACCACCAGCAGATCGCCCGGCTCAAACAACAACGGGAGGTGGGCGATCGCCCGATCGAGCCATTTATCGCCTTGACGCACCAACAAGCGTCCACCATCGCGGAGCTCAGGTGGAAACCGAGCCACACATCCCTCAGGAAGGGTGTAGTCGTATTGATCAAGCCGGGGATCGTCGGCATCCATCTCAGTCCTGTTCCGCCACATCGGGGTTCGAAGCCTCGTGAGCAGACAGTCGCCGAAGCTCAACGTGACGGGGCGCATCAATGGAGAGACGCACCCAATTGCCCTTGATGCGTTTTACGTGAATACGTATATCGTCACCAATCTGAAGAACTTCGCCTTCTTTGTGTGTCAGGACCAACATTCACCACTCCTGTAAACAAGAAGCGGCCCCCTAACCCGGAGTGGAATAGAGAGGTGTGACGAGGTGACACATGTCCGACCGCATCCGCACGATACGCCGCCGTAAGGGCGATAAAAAACAAGACCCTGCAGAAGATCTCGCTGCCCCAGAAGCGGTAGAAGCCGTCGCGGAAGAAAAGCCAAAGCCGGCTCCCAAAAAGCGGCTTCCCTCAGGACCCAAGATGGACGCGAAGGCTTTGCAGGAAGAAGCCGATGCCCTTGGCCCCGATGCGATGGCCGTCCTGATGGGCGGAGCAGCGCCCACCGATCCGGAGCCCGGACAGCAGGTTTCCGGCACCATCGCCAGCATCACAGCCCAGACCGTCTTCGTGAACATCGGAGCCAAATCTGAAGCCATGCTCGACCGGGGAAGCTTGAAGGACCCCGACGAACTGACTGTCGGAGACACGATGAGTGCCTACGTGTTGAGCGCAGATGATCGGGGCATCCGCCTGGCACAAAAAATGTCGGGTTCGGGCGTCCGCGAGATGCTCGAAGAGGCACATAGCAGTCGCATCCCCATCGAGGGGCGCGTGGTGTCGCGCAACCCCGGAGGCTTCAACGTCGAACTATCCGGAGTGCAGGCATTCTGCCCAGCATCTCAGATTGCCAAATTCCCAGATACCGACCCAGACGAATATGTCGGCCAAACCCTGCTGTTCATCGTCACAGAATGTAAAGAACGTGACGTTGTGGTGAGCCATCGAGCCTTCGAAGAGTCCCAAATGGCGGAAACCGCCTCTCGAATATGGGAAGAACTTAAAGTGGGCGACGTGAAAGAAGGCACCGTGGCAGGTGTACAAGACTTTGGCGTCTTCGTGGAGCTCGGTGGGGCCCAAGGACTGCTCCATAAAACTGAATTCGGCCATGGTGCTGAGGTAGAGATGCCCGCAGCTGGAACGGTTGTCACCGTACGAATCAAGAGCCTAGATCAAGGCAAGAACCGCATCAGCCTGGGTCTGGGTGCTGAAGATTCTGGCCCCTGGTCCAAAGTTGGAACCGACTTCGTTGAAGGTGAGAAGTACCCGGGTACCGTGACTCGAATCGTGGACTATGGCGCCTTTGTGCAACTTGCGCCCGGCCTCGAAGGCATGATTCACGTGTCAGAGTTGGCAGATCACCGAGTGGACCATCCCCGCAGCGTGGTCAAAATCGGACAAGAAGTCGAGGCGCGAGTTCTCGAGGTCGACGCAGAGCGTAAACGATTGGGCCTGAGCTTGAAAAGCGGATCGGGCGACGGACGCAGTGACTGGTCCCGACACCAAAAGAAGTCAGATAAAAAGCAATCACTGGGAACCTTCGCAGACCTGTTGGGCAACCTAAAAATCAAGTAAGGCGCTGACCCAACTCCTTGAGGTCCGCAAACGCTTCTCGTTTGGGTGCCGACTGTCCTCGGGCGGCCAAGGCCAGTATTGCCTCTGGATGGTGGGTCACCCGAAGTGCCACGGTTCCACCCGCACAAGGGAACTGGGTCCATGCACCCCGAAGATCGGACACGGCTTTCTCATCTCCAAAGAGGGCCCGCACAGCGAATGTTCCCATGACCAACATGAGGCTTGGCTTCAACTCCGCCACCGCTTCTCTAAATCCTTGACCAATTTCGGATGGTGCCCGTGTATCGCGGATGAGGTCGACTATACAGACCTCGTCTCGACTCAAGCCCACCACATTTTCAAGCATTCGGTTGAGCATCGATTCGGCTTGTGGACTCGAACCAGACCCGCGAACAAGCGTCAAACGAGCCCCGATGGATCCCGTGACTTGATGAGTCGTGGGACCATCCATGAGGACCTTCCACTTTTCAGTCAACAGTGGTCGACCCTTAGGGGGTGTCGCAGGGGGGGACGCAGGGGGGGTCGCTACCGGCCCCTTCACAGCTACGGGTTCTCTCGATGCCGCAACGGCCGGGGCCGCTTTTTTGGCCACTTTTGGCGTGGGTGTGACAGCTCGCGGCGCGGGAGTACCGGCAACCCGTGGGGCCGTCTTGGCTGGGATCTCAACAGGGGGGAGCTTCAACAGCGATTCCCGCGGTAAAGAAGATGAACCGAGCATCTCCTGCCAAGACAACCAAGCCCGAAGGTCAGCGGTAAGCGTGGCGAGTTCGTCCATAGCACTGCTCACAGCGTCACCTGCCATCCACGCTCGCGAAGTCGAGAAACCACATGCAACACAGGCAGACCCACCACGTTCAACCAATCCCCATCGATGGACTCGACCAACCAAGCCCCCCGTCGCTCCACCATGTAGCCACCCGCACAGCCGCGCGCCTCTCCAAGCTGAATGTAGGCGTCGATTTCCGCATCCGTGAAATCAGCTCGCATCGTCACCTGGGTTGTGACGCTGAATACCTCTACGTTTGAAGCCTCCACCAGTGCGACAGCCGTCGTGAGCTGGTGAGTCCGACCACGCATCGACATCAAACGTTCACGCCAATCCTGGTCGTCAGTCGGTTTACCAATCGTTTCTCCATCCATGTGGATCACCTGATCGGCACCCAGGACGATCGCATCCGGGCGATGTACCGCCACCGCATTTGCTTTGGCCACTGCACGCAGTTTGGCGGTATCGACCGAACCCGTTCCCACAATGGTTTCTTCATCCACATCGGGAGACATCGCTTCACAGGAAAGGCCAGCTTCTTCGAGCAATTGGCGCCGCCATGTGCTGGACGATGCCAGGACGATTCGCTTCATGTCATCTCCCCTCAAAAGTGTGACCCTCGCGCGCGCAATTCAGAGGTGGCGTATGCCGGGCCTCCTTGGTACGTATCTTCTTCCCCCCTGCTGTAACCCCGCCGGACTATCCCCCATGAGCAACCGCGCTGTCGGTATCGATCTCGGAACCACCTACTCTGCGATAGCCCAAGTCAACAAGCATGGGGTTCCAGAGATACTGGCCAATGCTGAAGGCGACCGCATCACGCCCTCTGTGGTGCTGTTCGACGGAGATGACATTGTGGTGGGCAACTATGCCAAGCAGGCTGCCATCGCGTACCCCGATCAAGTGGTCGACTTCGTGAAGCGATACATTGGTGACCCTGACTATGGCTTTGCCTACAGAAACGAAGTCTACACCCCAGAACGCCTCTCAAGCTTCATTTTGGCGAAGCTCAAACACGATGCAGAGGCACGTTTGGGCCACCCCATTGAGGAAGCCGTCATCACAGTCCCTGCGTACTTTGGGGACCAACAACGTCGGGCAACACTCAAGGCCGGTGAACTGGCTGGGTTGAAGGTCCTCAAACTCATCAATGAGCCCACTGCTGCTGCCTTCGCGTACGGACTGGCCAACAGTGGAAAGAACATGAATGTCCTTGTGTTCGATCTCGGCGGAGGGACTTTCGATGTCACCTTTGCTGAGATTCGCGGCACCGACATCAACGTGATTGCCACCACAGGGGACCACCAGCTGGGTGGAAAAGATTGGGATGAGGCGCTCATCGGGTACGTGAGCGAGCGATTCCAGGAGAAGCATGGAGTCGACCCACTCGAAGATGTGGCGGCCTACCACGACCTTAGACAAAAGTGTGTGAGCGCGAAGTTGTCTCTTTCGCGGCGCCCCAAGGTCAATCTCTTCTTCGACTTTGATGGCAAAATTCTCCGTGAAGAGATCACCCGAGAGCTATTCGAAGACCTGACATCTCCCCTGCTCTCCCGCTGTAAAGCATTGACTGAAGACGTCCTGCAAGATGCGCAGACAGACCCAAACACTGTAGACGTTGTGCTGCTAGCGGGCGGGTCGACGCGTATGCCAATGGTCCGACAAGTCATCGAAACCATGTTTTCAAAAGCGGCCGCCACCGATATCAACCCCGATGAGTGTGTTGCACTTGGAGCGGCATTGACGGCCGCACTCGAAAGCGCCGCCTTGGCCGGAGAGAAGCCTCCCGTCGATATCCGAACCCATGATGTCACCAGCCACTCCCTGGGCATGGTCGTCTTCAAAGATGATGTACTGAAGAACTCTCAAATCATTCGACGCAATACACGAATCCCATGTGAACGAACCCGGGACAATTACGTCACGAGCCACGACAACCAAGCCACGATGGATCTGTGGCTGGTCCAAGGCGAGTCCGAGCAGCCGATGGAATGCAATGGTCTCGGTCACTTTGAATTCTATGGAATCCCCCAGCGACCCGCTGGTGACACACGACTGGCCGTGACTTTTCGCTACAACGCCAATGGAATCGTGGAGGTCGAATGTATGGACCTCAACAACGGCCAGATTTTAGGTCACCGATTGAGCCAATCGGGCATGTCGCTCGAAGACCTTGGGCGAGACAATGTGCCGATGCACATCGCACTGCTGTTAGACTGCTCCGGGTCCATGTACGGACAGAACATTGCGGATGCAAGAAAGGCTGCCCGAACGTTCATCGAACGGACCCTTGGAGGACATGGCAACCGCAAGGTTTCATTGGTGGCTTTCCCGGGTGGATTGAAAACACCGGTGACCGACGACCATGTTTTGGTCGGAAAAGCCATCGACAACCTTAGCCCCATCGGCTCGACGCCCATGGCACTCGGCCTTGCCCAAGCGAGGGCAGCCCTCAAGGGTTCGAAGAGCGCTCAAAAAGTATTTGTCTTGCTCACCGATGGTCACCCCGATGATCCTGAGGGGACGCTTGAAGAGTGTCACCGTATTCGTCGCACTGGCGGACGAATCATCACTGTCGGCGTAGGAAAGCAGGTCATGCACGACTACCTGCGGGGCCTGTGTTCCAACAGCACCGACTACCACCATTGTGACCAATCGATTGACCTGGAAGGTACTTTCATCAATCTTGCCACCGAACTGAGTGATGGAGCGTAGACGCATGGCAAAAAAAACGACAGAGGCGGCAGAGCCAAGTGAAAACAAGGTGGAGTCCTTCGAAGCCCTGGCAGCTGAAGTCACCTCACTCAAGCAAGCCCTTGCCGTTCGCGCAGACAATGATGCCGTCCAACAGAAAGCCTTCGATCAATTGTACGAAGAACTCCGGCAATACAAGGATGACTTCATCTACCAAAACGAGAAGGCCCTCCTTCTCGATCTGCTGCTCTTCTACGACAGCATGAATTGGTTTCAAACCAGTCTCATCAAGAAAGAAATGAGCCCCGAGGTCGTCGCTGACTCCTTTCAATACTTGATCGATGAACTCCTCGAAACGCTGTACCGTCGCGATGTGCTGCCAATGGAAGCTACAGACACATTCGATCGAAAAACCCAGAAGGTCATTAAAACAGTCGAGGCAGAGTCGGCGGACGATGACTATCACATACACCATGTCCTCAAGCGTGGTTTCACGCGGGGATCTCGGGTGCTGCGGGCAGAAGAAGTGGTGGTAAAGCGTCACCATGATGCCAAATCAACTGAGAAATAAGGGACAGGTGGACCACACGTCATGAATGATGTCATCCTCGGGATCGATCTCGGAACGACATTCTCGGCGATGGCCGTGGTGGACCAATTTGGAAAAGCCACCATCCTCCCCAATGCAGATGGCCACCCAACGACCCCATCCGTCGTCCACTTCTATGAGCCTGGCTCCTGTGTTGTCGGGGATGAAGCCGTCAAAAGTGTGGTCGCCGATCCGGCCAACTCGATTCGATTCATCAAACGGCTCATGGGTGATGACCTCACCTTGAACTTCTATGGGGAAGAGTACACACCACAAGCGATATCTGCGCTGATTTTGAAGAAGCTAAAGGCCGACGCGGAAGAGGCCCTCGGGCACAGCATCACGAAAAGTGTCATCACGGTTCCAGCCTACTTCAACAGCGCGCAACGGGCCGCTACAGCTGAAGCGGGACGCCTCGCCGGACTTGAAGTCTTGAGCATGATCAATGAACCCACAGCAGCAGCCATCGCTCATGGACTCGATAAATTTGGCGACGACCGGCGGGTTTTGGTGTTTGACCTCGGAGGCGGAACCTTCGACGTCACCATCATGGATATTGGTGGCATTACCTTCAAAACCGTTGCCAGCGATGGCAATGCTGAGTTGGGCGGTAAAGACTGGGATGACCGACTGGTCAACCATGTAGCCGATGCCTTTGTTGAAAAGCATGGGACCGACCCCCGCGATGACCCGCACCCGTACCAGGAATTGTATGAGCGATGCCTGGCCGCTAAAATTGCACTGTCGACCAAGCCCAAGGCGGTGATTCCCATCAATCACCAGGGAAACCGCGAAGCCATTACCGTGACACAGGAGACGTTCGAGTCAATTTCAGCGGATCTTGTTCAGCAGTGTGAAGACACCGCGAATATGTTGTTGCGTTCGGAAGGACTCACCTGGTCAGACATCAATGAAGTCCTCATGGTCGGCGGTTCAACCAAGATGCCCATGATTCGACGAATGGTCGAACGACTGGCGGGCAATGCATCCTTTCCAGGCGTCAATCCTGATGAAGGGGTCGCAGTTGGAGCGACGCTTGCTGGCGTCCTTCGTCACCAGCCAAAACACCCGGCCCTCAAGTCTGTACGCCAGGCCCTAAAGGCACGGGCTTCGGCAAAAAAGGCGGCGCCCCTCACAAACAAAGAGCCCGCGCCTCCAGAACCTGTCACGCCTCCTGCAGAGCCCGAAGGTATCCCTGCGGTCACAATTGAAGATGCTTGTACACACCCGCTCGGGGTCATCGCGCTCGACGAATCTTTGAACGAGATTGTCGTGACATTGATCGATAAGGCGACCCCTGTACCGTCTGAGTTTAGTGGCCGATTTGCATACGCGTATGACGGCATGACGGCCGTCCAGGTGGAAGTCACAGAAGGATCAGGCAACAATCGTGATGAAGTATTTGTTGTGGGTCAAATCATCCTGGAAAACCTCCCTCCCCGGCCCAGAGGAACACCCATCGACGTGATCTATCGGTACAACGTCAATCAGATACTTGAAGTCGACGTTGTGGATGTCGAGACCCAGGTCATCCGCAGCGCACGCCTTCACCTCCTCGGTGAGCTTCTCGATATGGAAGCGGCTGAAGAGCAAGTCTCGGACACACAGGTACGCTGAACGATGGATTCAAAGTCACTAGACGAGATTCACCGCTTTACGGCATCCGTCGAACAACCAGACTTGTTTGTTTATCTGGACCTCGAAACGGATGCGGACAAGTCCGCAGTTCTGCATGCCATTCAAGTTCGGCGCAGCTGGGCTCAAGGACAACAAGCGAACCCGAAGTTCAGACATGAAGCGCTCTGGGTCATCAAGAATATCAAGCTAATCACCAGCGCACTCACCTCCGAACGGTCGTCGTATCAGCGAGATCTGGCTCGCAGAGACGAGCAAGAAAAACTCGAAACACTCTCGATTTTCATTCACGGGACACTCGCGGATGGAGAGCTGACTGCTCGGGGTGAAGAAGCCATACAGCAACAAGGTGAGGCACTCGGCTTGCCAGAGTCGACAGTCATCCGTCGAATTGGAGAAATCCTTGCTGAGCAGGATGCGCGGACCTTCGACACCGAGATGGCTGTACAGGAGGTTCACCTCGGTCTCGACGAGACGACCGACCTCTACAACATTCTAGACACCCCTCCCGACAGCGACCAAGCCGCTCTTGAGCAAGCCTACCGAGATCGATACCGGTGGGCCCGACAACTGCAAAACCGGGACAAGAGCAGTCAAGTATATGCACTGCTTGATGAAGCATGGCGGGTACTCAAAGACCCCGAAAAGCGAGCTGTATACGATCAGGAGCGGGCAGCTTTGACCCCCGGAAGTCCAACTCCGGAGCAGCAACGTATGGGGCTACTCCCACCCCCACCGCCCACCCAGGGTTTGTCACTGCCAATGCCCACAGTGGAGCGTCGCCTCGAACAGATTGAGGCAGGCACCGAAAAGGAAC
>Ga0315320_10002885_pt1 | contig 14150 bp, 22 predicted proteins | sample M140m21515metaG_FD_203458 | JGI IMG/M metagenome (GOLD analysis project Ga0315320, IMG submission 203458) | Ammonia-oxidizing marine archaeal communities from Monterey Bay, California, United States - M1 40m 21515 | ecosystem: Environmental > Aquatic > Marine > Coastal | place: USA: California... | reverse complement strand
CAAATGATTTACGTCATAAGCCAACATACTCATTGGATTAAATAACATACCAACTATTACCATGACTATAAACATGTTTATTTGGTGTTTATAATTAATTTTCATATATAATACCGAAAGAAAAAAGGTGTGTATAACCTATTTCTTTTTTATTTGTTTTTTTAATTTTTTTATTTTTATTAGGGTTATATTGAGGGTTAATTTATGCTATATCTATGATCGTAACCATATTGTTATCACTACGAGGTGACTCTATTTCAGATTCAAGAATATCTACTATATGTTCTAATTCGAAATCATTCGCTTGAGCCCATTTTAATAATGCTATGGTCTTCTTAGCTAATTTAGTGCCTAATTTTTCAGCTGCTATGGAGTTTTTCTCTATTTGTTTAGCTACATCCAAAACAAATTTCCGGTTTTTCTTAGCCTCAGCTTTCTCAGCCTTAGCCTGTGCTGCTGCTAATTTCTTAGCTTCTTTAGCTGCTAATTTAGCTTTTGCCTTTTCAGCCTTAGCCTGTGCTGCTGCTAATCTCTTTTCAGCCCTAGCTACTCTCTTAGCACCTTTTTTAGCGGCTTGTTTGCCTGCTTTAAGGGCTAATTTCTTAGCTTTAGCCGTAGCCTTATCCTGTGCCGCTGCTAATTTCTTAGCTTCTTTAGCTGCTAATTTAGCTTTTGCCTTAGCTTCTTTTGCTGCTTCCTTAACTTTCAATTTTAAGTTAGCTTCAAGTTCATCTATGCTAACATATTGAGTTATGAATAGCTTAGTAGCATCACTCGCAGTTAACCCTAATTGTTGCTCCAATTTCATAGCCTTTTGGATGCGTTTAAGGAGTTTGGTTTCCTCCTTAATTCTACTCACAACCCCGCCTTGAATTTCGAAGAATTTCCAAATAGGCATTCGGTATGCTACTTCTATGTTAAGAGCGATGTATAGGCGAATAAGCTTATTAGCGTGAGCCGTATTCTTTTCTAATACTGATTGCTTACTGGTCCATGGTGCGTCATTTTTGGCGAAATCTTTACCTAATGGTATGTTGTGGTAATCATTATAATTACTTCCAACTTTTCCAAACATTAATACCATAGCTTCATCTGTGCTACGAAATTGATTCCAGCTAGCGTGGATTTGAGCCATGATTGATTTGCGAGTATCAATTAAAGTAGTAGCCATAATTATAATTTTAGTATAAGTTTTTGTATAGTTATTGAGTTTTAGTTGTTTGATTTGTAATCTTGTTGTGTTGAATAATTTACTTATCATGACTAATTTTAATTCAATTTTTTTGTTATTTTATTCAGATTTTCCCTGGTAAATTAAAAAATTTCATGTAAATTACATGATATTTTTTGTTATTTTTTATGATTTTTATATTTTTTTATATTTTTTTAAATAGAGTTTGATATAAGGGTTAATGTAGATGACCTGCTGATTTAAATTTTACTAGTGCTACGTCCTTAGTAGGCTTTATAAATCCATAGTCTTTTAATATAGTGATAGGGAGTTTTGTAATATCGACTACGAAGTTAGGCATACTTCTATGAAATGCCTTTTGTGGTAGCTCAATTTTCATCTCCTTTAATTTTGCCTGATATTCAGTTGTATGCTGATCTACTTTGCCTGTTAATATTAGGCGTTGGCGAAATTTTCCGTTAACTTTATACTCATCTCTAGTCTTATCCTTATAGTGAAACCATGCCCTATGGTGTACGTATTGGTATAGCTTTTTGCCGCTAGGCCATTCGTAGCCACCCATATTATAGCATAGCCCTAGCAGGTCGCTTTCGTGGTATGTTAATCCTAAGTATTCTATAGGTTGATAGGTGGTTACCTTAGTTATTTTCGTATTGTTAAAGCCTCTTACGGGACTTATGAAAATTGATAAGGATGGTGAGCCTGCTATTTCGTGAGGATTTGATTCTTGCCACATTATTATGTGGGGGGTCTCACTACAGTCTACATTTACCATACGTCTACGCCCGGGATAGTGTTGATGCATGTAGTCGGGGTCAACTAATGTGAATTCACTACCATGCTCTTCGTAGTAGTCCTTAAGTGGTTTAAGGTCTGCTCCGTTCAAATCCCAAAATCCAAATCTTCTTGTGCCTCGTAATGCTATAGTCATAGCAACTTCGCCCGGTATTAATTCAATTTTACCTTCCTTATTTGTTCTGAATAATTCATGAGCCTCTATATGTAGGGTCTTATCATTATTCTTGAATTTTCTGGAAATCCTTAAACGATTAGGCAAATAATTTATATCGCGGCCGTATATAGCACCCATCGTAGCTCTTAGAGTAGGATTCATCTGTATTAAGGTATGTAATGGTGTACCATACTGATGGATCATGCCTTGAGTATCATCACCTGCTTTTCGCTTCTTGTATTTAGCTGGATTTACTAGCTCTTCGGCTGTTGGTTCAGCTACCTTAAATTCATCTTTAAACATAGCGTTTGCTGTGTTATAAAACTTAGTCTCTTTAAGGGCTTTATCCATTTCAGCCTTATCTGCTGGTAGTGCTATTACAGCTACACCATATTGGGCTAATATAGTTTGAACTTCCTCTGGTGATTTGGCTAATACCTTTTCGGTAGGGACGTTGATAGGGTCTCTTGATGTCATTTTATTACTGGTTATTGTATTCTTTTTTGTCGTATTTTTCATGAAATTTTATTTGTAATTGTAATTATATATATATATATTAATTCAATTTTAATTCAATTTTTTTTACCTAATCGCAACTCTTACCTGGCTCGTTCATTCTAATCTTTTATTTAGTTATTCTAATTTAATGGATACACATCAAGGAACTAATCTATTTTTAGCATTGGTTGGTATTTGTGGAACTATGTATTGTTGTGAATATATTATATCAAAATGTGTAAAAAAAATTAAAAATACTCCTTGGATCTTCACACCCCCCAATACTCCCGAATCTAATAGACCTCCTCCAAATTCACCCGCCAATTCTGATTATTCTACCGAATCTCATGATCCATTACCATCCCCGTCCACAATGAAACCTGATTATTCCTCCAGTGAAGAATATATCGATATTTATATGGAATATCATGAAAAAAATCAAAACGGGGACACAGCATCGCCTACCAATAACCAGGGAATTTATGAAGTTTAACCAAAAAAAAAATTGATTTATTTTTTTACATGTAAAGTATTTCAATTAACCAATAACAGTTATAACAAAACAAAACAAAACAAAACAAAACAAAACAAAACAAAATGCAATCAACCACATACCCACAACAAAGTTACAATAATGCTGCTCTATGCGAGCAACGATGGAATCAAGACGCACGCTCTAATCTTAATGATGATGGTTGGCAAATCAGCATTAAGAACGGTAAACGTTTGAATCGTCGTTGGACTAAAGCACAAGGATTTTATATCATCGATACACCATATGGCGAGAGGTCGATATATAACGAGCAGTATGACGCTGAGTTGAATAAATCCAAGTATAATAGGTCGTTTCAGCCCGATGGCGATTACGATTTCTACAACGCCAAATACCAATACTAATTTTAACACACCTTTCACGGCGTAGTCCTAGGTAAGACTTAAAACTGCCTATATCGTATAATAGCAGGTGGGTAGCTCCCACCCCTAGCACCAACCGAAGGTGTGGCACCGCACACGGTGTCCGAATAAGTCGCGGTTGAAAAAATGACAAGGGTGCGATATGGAGAATAGGCGATGAGCAATAATAGAAGATTCCAGGGGAATTGGTCTGTGTAAATGGGGATTATGGGAGTCAAGATGTTAATCACAGTAATTTGCGATGGTTGGGGCATATTACAACGGAGAAACAGAGAAATTAAATTTTCTATAACAGCCATAGCCGGTTGCGAGTAGCCCTAATTGCGGGGGCAAAATTGAGGTTCGACTCCTCTTTATGGCACGTTGTCCTTAGCACGACCTCAGTATTTAAACAGCTACGTCAATCCTACGACGTTAAACGGTAGTCCTTAGCACGACTTTAAACCTGCTACGTCATAAAAAGATCTGACGATAAACTCAATCATAGCGTGGGCGCTTAATATAGGTTCAATTCCTATTTATGATTACTCTTTGGGGGTGAGAGTTCATCCTCCATTATATATTTAATATTGAGAGATATTTAACAACGTAGTAGAATTGGTATATAATGGCTCAAAAACTGTGGGTAATGACGATAGCAAGTCCAAACGGTGAGAGTAAGGAAAACAATAAACGTAAAGCCAATGCAATTAACCAGGAGATAGAGGAGGTTGAGTTTTTCTAATTCATCATAATACATTTCTATTTAAATCTATATCACAACATATACACACATATATGATTTTACCTGTCGCCGAACCATAATTTTTAAAACATACAACATTCTTTTTTTTACAAAATCCACAATTTTCCACGGTCATATTTTGCGTTTTTTTACTATGGATTAATCTCTCCAAATCTCCATCTAATTTAGAAATAGTGTCGTCTTTTATACAACAGCAATTATTACCCATATATATACCTTTTCATATTTTATTCTTATTGAAATATATATATATTCATGGAACAATTTTTACAATTTACTGGTCCAGCAATCATTCTTTTATATCTTATCATCAGTGCCAATTTTACTGCTGAGGTTTTCGGTTGTAGAATGCAACATTATTTAAAAAACAGCACCATCGCAAAACATATTGTTGGTCTTATGACTATGATTTTCTTTGTCGTAGGAACAGCAGATTGGAGTCAAGAACATGACTTTTTTAAATATAGCGGTTTCGCTTTATCTTATTATTTTATTTTCCTCCTTACAACTAGACTACCCTTCCGGTTTTTAATGGGTGTTCTATTCTTATTCACTTGTATGTATTATGTCGAAATTTATAAAAATTCTTTGTTAGCTTCCAATAAAGATGGATTAAATCCTTTGTCAGAAGTTAGAAATATGTATGTATTCCAAGACATTTATAACTATCAACAAATTTTATTAAAAGGTGCTCTCGCTTTTATCTTTTTAGGGTTTGTTCTTTATTATAGAAATCATCAAGTTGAATACGGTAAATTATTCAACATTTTCAATTACATTAGTGCAAATACTAAGTGTAAACATAATAATGCTCCGGGGTTGGGATCAAGCCTTAAAAACTTGATTAAATAATATATTAATTATAAATAATTATGTAAATAATTAATATATGAACGTTCCATTCCAATTCATTTTTGAAATGCCTCCCCAAGTTCTTTTCTTTTTTGTATTATCAACGGTTGTTTCCGTTGGTCTCATATTCGCCGAAACTATCGTCGCTTATAATATTGGCGCTTTCGGTCGTTTAGGCTTTAGTATACCAGCATGGGATAAAATAAAACTTTTAGCTATTAATATCGCTATATTTTATGTTATTGGTACTATTGTCGGTATGCTCACACAAAAATTCACTTATTTGAATTAAAATCCTAATAGTCTACGACATATTGTCCCTTGTTCCGCCTCCCCACGGTTATAAATAACTTTAATATGAGCACCACACATATGACCCCATACATACCCCCAAAGGGAAAAAAATCCAAATATAAACTGCCAATATTTATCAAATATAAAATTACCCTGCCACAATTCTAATAACACATCCCTTGAGTAAGGCTTCATATTATACATATACACATCTACTAAGCCTCTTAATGCAATTGATATTAAAAACGTAACAATTATAATTCCATATTCATGTCTTCCAAATATTCTCATTTTAATAATCTATTGAATTTCTTTTAAATAGATTATTAAATTCTATTGGCATTTCTTTCTATATTTTGAAATATTGATATCCTTGATACATTATCCCAAGCATACCAATAACACCAATTACAAGCATCCTCGCATACATTATTTCTAGCTATTTGCCATTCTTTATTTCTATAATCCAAATAAATTTTTTCCTGTTTCACTCCCATCTTTTTCCTACAAGATATACACTTATTACTTTGTATAGGCATTATATTTATTATATTAAAATTTTCTTTAAATGTTTTTTATCAATATACTCCTCCCCATCTTCCCATCAACTGAACCGCATGTCTATTGCCCTCCTCATAATACCATTTCTTTTTATTCATATCCCAACGCGCTCCCATCTTCTTCGCCTCATCCTTCTCGTCATATGAAACCTTCAAATATATTCTCTTCTTGCCTCCTTTCTTACCTTTACTCATCTTATTATAATTTATACCTATCGACTCATTTGCTAATCTATCCGCATTCTCATTCCCTATAGAATGTTCATCTTGTAATCCCGTATGTGCTCTTATATGTTTGAAATTTATATTCTTGTAATCTTTACTAAAAATATATGCAACTTGAACTATTTCCAAGTTTGGTATTGGTTTGTTTTTCTGATTTGGATTTACCCAATTGTTCTTATGACATTTCTTTCCATATGTCGTACAACATCTAATCGCATATCTTGAATCGCTATATATATTCACCACTTCACCATTCATTATATTCTCTTTCAATAATGTCATCGCTTTTATTATTGCTAGTAACTCTGCTACATTATTTGTCTGTAATCCTTTATAGGTTTCACTTACATTTCTTGGGTCATTCTTTCCAAAATATACACCATATCCAGCTCTTGCATATGGTTTGCCATTATCTACACACGCACCATCTGTATATACATTTATTCCCTCTTCCTCCTCTTTTTTCTTTGATGTACTTTTTTTTATTATAAAATTATCCATTTTATAATAATATTATATTTTACATTTAAGTTTCTTACACACACTATAATCCAATTTATATATTATATGAAAGTGTCTTATCTTCAATACAGAACGCGCATCCATTTCATTCTCAAATAAATAGATTATTTCATTATTTCTATAATGTCTTTTACACAAATCTATTATCATATTCTCTGTCCATCTATCTTCCACTTTCGGATTTATCCATAAACAATCATGTTTATAATATTTATCTTTCCAATCATATGGAAAAATATTTTTTTTTATAACATATGATTCATGTTCGTTAAATAATCTCCTTCTTAATAACGATTGATAATCACCATATAATTCATTTGTTAATTTCTTTCTCATTCTATAATTATAAGTGTCCTCTAATTTTCTCCCAAGTTCTTTTTCCAAGATACTCATTAATAATTATTTATATAATTTATATAATTTATTATTTATATAATTTTATTTGTACTAAAAAAATATACAAAGAAAATATACATTCATTCAATAGTATCCTGGCGTAAATTCATAATTATTTGAATCTGTATTCCACTCATATAACGTATTAAAATATGTTTTATTATCAGCTTTCGTCCATCCATAATATAAATGCATATCTCTATCATGCCAATGTGTAGCATTTGGTGGTCTCTGTGGTGTTATTTCTATCGCATGCAATTTTAATTCCATATATGTCATCGGCACGCGAGCACCCTGTCTCCATATTCTTAGTACATTATTTTTATTGCTGAAATTATGCCAAGTTGGACTATCTGCTATTCCAGGTGAAAATCCTGCTATCACTTTTTTTACATATAATGGTCTATTAGTTAATAACATTTCTTGTTGACATCGCTTCAAGTTATCACGAAAATCTGGCGCATATGAAAGTATTAAATCTATTATTTCTTCTGGTAAGAGTATCATGTTTGTAGTTATAATTATTATAAATACAAATTTAAATCAATTTTATAGCTATTTATTATTAGATTATTCTTCGTCTGTAATATTTCCATCTTCATCTACTTTTGGTGGAAAATTTGGTATCTTTAACACACTTAATATACCTCCCACTTTTGCTTGTTCTTCTTTACTTTTCTTTTCCATCCCAAGCCCTTTCTCCACTATACCTGACGCATGAAATAATATTACTAATATTAATCCAAACGATACCAATACTATATTTTTTCTCATAAATTTTGTCATTTTAACCATTTAATATATACAAAGAAAATCTTATATTAAAAATCCATTCCTATGGCTGCTCTATTATCTTCCAACTCTTCCGCTTTCGCTTTTTGTTTATCTTGATACTTTTTTTTCCTCGCCTCCAGCTTCTTCTTCTCTTTATCCATTTCCGCCTTCTTTTTTTTCATCTCTTTCTCCCTTTCTTTTGCTGCTTTTTTGTCTTTTACTCTCTTTTCTAATAATAATCTTCTAGTCCTCTTAGCTTCTTTCCAATTCACCTCCTGTTCCCATTTTTTGTGTTTTTTACTTTTTGGAACACCTACACCCAACGGACTACTACTACTTTTTTCTTTCTTCTTTGATGTTGCACCTTCTTGTTGTTTTCCGTGTGTGTGAGCACCACTCGCTCCTTCATATAATCTCACGCCTCCAAATATACCGCATCCATTTCCTATTATTATAACTGCTAAGAGTAATATAAATAAATATTTATAATCATAATTTTTTATTTTCATTTATATTATACAAAGAAAAATTTGTCTTTTATTTCACATATACCAATAATATCTGATGCACCTTCGCACTATATCCTAAACGTTTTGCTTGTGGTAACATTATCTTGATCTTTGTTTGTTTCTTTGCTGATAACACTACCTTATCAAATGGTTTCATACCAAGTTTCTCCATTATTTTCTCAGTTTGATATACAAAATCATAATACTTATGATTCTTTCTCCAATCACCCAATACTATACAATATTTTGAACCAGGCTTTGCTTTCTCTATCACCCTCTTCCAAACCAATTCATAATCTTTTAAAAAGTTATCCCATCCTCTTATTCTATCTAATCCCTCTTTACTATGATATTTTTCCAAGTTCCAATAAGGTGGACAAGTTAATAATCCATCATGTTCTGGTATATCGTCCTTTCTTGAATCTCCCAAATTATTTATTACTCCAAAATTCTCCTTCGCATATTCTATCGCCTTTTCTGATATATCATATCCAAAATACGTCTTTTTTGATTCCTTTACTGCCTTATGTCTTTCACCCCATCCAGCAAATGGATCAAATACATCTTTACTATCTCTCAAATAATATTCACAACACCATTCAGCAACATCTACCATAAATGGGCTATATGTGCTTCTATTCGATTGTTTATTATGATCTTGCTTTCCTCGTATCGTACTCTTACCACATTTTGCTACATCAAATACAGATACTGGTATATATTTATAATTCACAGCATCCTTTTTAAAGAATAGGACTTTCTTCTCTTTCTTCTCTTTCTTCTCTTTCTTCTCTTTCTTCTCTTTCTTCTCTTTCTTCTCCATTTTTATAAATTTAAATTTTTATTTTTAAATTTATACGAATTAACTTATTAACCCAAATACTGTATCGCCGGCAAAATTAACATCATTTAATGCTCTACTAAAAAACTCTGTAAATGTCGATGTTAATATTATAAATAACGCCGCCGTTACCACTATCTCTTTATGATATTTTGTATACTCTATTTTTCGTAAAGGATTAAAGTAATATAATAACATTACACCTATGTACATTTTTAAATAATAAGCCGACTTATCCAAATATATATCCGCGTGTTCCCATAAACTTAATTTACTTAATACAAAGAATAAATACCAAGAATAAATTAATATTCTATACAAAATCATTTATAATATACAAAGAAAATTACATTAAAGCAAAGTTTAAACTATCTTCATATTTTTGTTTTGTTATGCCACATCTTGATAAAAATTTATCATCTGGTTGTAATTCACTCTTTATGATTCCACCAGCATTTTTTATTTTATTATGGTCATAATATGGTATGTTCTTTTTCCAAACATTATTATCCAAGATGTCTTGTGTAAAATGTGTCGCTATACCATATAATTTTTCGCCTATGTATTCTTTTACAAATGATAAATAAATTATTATATGTGTTTCAAACCAGTTTAACGGTGTATCATCTTTTGTTATATCTATCATTTTATCACGAAAATTACTTGCTTCTTTTGCTGTTACTGACTCTTTATTCCAGTGTATTTCATCAGACAATATATATGTAAATTCTTTCCAATCTCTCTCTGTATTAATTGCATCTCGCCCCGTGACATTACCCCAATCTTTAAATACGTGATTCATAATTTTTAACGCCTTTATACTAGCGGGCGCAACTGCTATTAATTTTCTTATATATTCCATATATTTACTATCTCCACCTGATTGTGCAAGTTCTCCTAGCGCACACGGCGGACGAGGACCCCATTTACAAACCGCATCCTGACCAGGTTTCCCTGTTCCTTTATCATTATATCCTTTGCGATTACAATGTTCTTTATCCTTATTCGCATATGTTGAATTACATTGGTCCGCAATCTTCATACGATGCGCCGATACGGCTTTCCCTGTTATACTCGTCGCTCCAACTTTACCAGCATCTGGATGGTAAATATCGTCCGCACAAGCATAACACGAATTCGCGCCGGTTGCTGCTGGTTTTGCTGCTGGTTTTGGTGCTGGTTTTGGAGCTGCTACTAGTTTTGGAGCTGCTACTGGTTGTGTTGATGATGACGACGCTCCCATTTGCTTCCATTCATTAACCCTATGATTCATATATTTATGTAATATCTCTGGTTTTATAGTTGGATTTATTATAATCATAAATATTAACATCCAAGTATATCCGGAACAAAATCCTCCAGAATGAAAATACGATATTGCGTTACCCCCTTGAGGACTTAAAATACACAATAAATCATGCTTAAATGTTAAAGAAGTCACTTTATCACACGCTCTTTTAAATAATAATTTCGCGTGATTACAACGTTCTCCAAAAACAGTGGTCATATTTGCTATCCCATTTGGATCCGCCCAATACAATTCATAATCTCCGTTACTACGTTTATATATAAATATTGATACTGAATGTCCTGGAACACCCACAGGACAACAAATCCAGCTCACTTCACTATTCTTTTTTGATTTTTCTACTAATCTTTCTAGATATTTTGCCAATTTTATTGCTATTGGAAAACCGGTATAAGCATAACTATCTACGTTTGCTTGACCACCTGTTCCTACTTCTAACCCTATAAAATAAGACCCATAACCTTTTTTCCCTTGTTTTTGATTCAATTCTTCGTAATCTGTAAATGATATTGTTGGAGTTATCATTATATGGCTGCCTTTTTTTATCCTTATCAAAGCATCATTTGTTACTGCCTCCGCATAATATCTTGTGTGTGCACCTTCATGTAAGTCACCAATGTTTTTTGTGTTGTTATTCGCAAAATCAAATATAGCATTATATACGTCTACTTTTTTATGCGTTCCCTTTGAATCTATTGGTGTATAGTATAAATCGTGTATATCAGCCGACTTTAATTCATTATCAGTACTATGCGATAATTCAACCTTTCTAACATCGAAATTTTTTGTTTTTATATCTTTAAAATAACCCCCCACTTTATTTCTTCCACCGCCTCTTCTCTTTCTTGTTTTTCTACCACCTTTTCTTGTCTTTATTTTTCTTCTTTTACTTCTTCTTATCAATCTTCTTGTTTTTTTAACCATTATATAATAACTAAACATAATTATATAATATTTATTTTTTGCTTTCCCAATCTATTTGGTCACAAAATATTTTACATACTATATAACCAATTCCCACAAATAATATAGTTCCTTGCGCTATAACTATTCCTAATCTTATCATATTTATAATTAATAAAATATATTTACCAATCTTTTTGAATATTCTCCATCTGAAGGATAATGTAATCCTGCCTTCACTCTACACATATCACATCGTCTCGCTGTCTTCTCTAATATACTCTTCTTATCTGGATATTTCTTACACAATATTTTACATAATAAATATGCTTGGAAGGCATGACCCGCCGGATATGCTGGCGTTTCTGCTGTTGATGTATCGATAGGTTTTATACAACCACATACTTGTGCTGGTCTCGCTCTATTAATAAATATCTTATTTCCATATACTATCGAATTCACTTTAAAACTTCCTATTATTTTTTTTAATTCTTCTTCTTTCTCTTCTACGTGTGGTAAAAATGCTGACACTATACTTACATTTGTTAAATGAAAGAAATCTATATCTTCTTGTTTTCGTGTTTTTATATGTTGCTTTACCAATTCTACTTCTTCTTTGTTATTTGGATATATTGGTATTGTTGGAAAGTAAGATACATAACCTTTAAAGAAATTAGTATAAACTAAATAACCAACTATCACTAATATTATATTTTTAACATCTAATTTATTCTTTATTGATTTCAACGTTTTTAACATATTATATTTTATACAAAGAAAAATACAAAGAAAAATACAAATAAAATTGATTTAATATTATTCATATAAATAATATTAATATACACACAACAACATGGGAATTGAAACCAAATACGAATACACATACTATACTGTTATTGGAAGGGGCGACATAGGATGGTGTGATGATGCTGAATTTACTTGGGAAAAAGCCATCCATTTTATTAACCATAAATTAAAAAAAAGTGACGACAAATCTGTCAATAAATATAGAGTTGACTATGCGGGATATGAACAAGATATAGACGCTTGGATTAGAGCCCATGAAAGACATAAGGAGCGTCCTGTATTCGTTCAATTTCAGGATGATCAACCAATTATGAGACGTGGTGAAGGTTCGATGTTCGTATTATATGAAATTGGATATGGTGAAGATCAGGAAGATGACAACATGTTCACTAACGAATATAATCGAATCCACGGTCCAGATATTAATGAAGGTTCTGTTGATGGTTTGGCCGGTGCTGGTGGTCGCTTATAATTAACGCCTTGACTTACGCCTCTTTCTAGTGCGCTTTCTACGCCTCTTTCTACCCTTAGATTTACGCCTTTTTTTGCCCCCAATCGATGCCGTTCCACTCATTATAACATCTCCATCTACATCTTCTTGTTGTTGTTGTCCTTGTTGTTGTTGTCCTTGTTGTTGTTGTCCTTGTTGTTGTCCTTGTTGTTCTTGTTCTTCTTGTTCATTTATTTTTTTAATAACTGGTTCATAAACTATTTTACCCAATTCACACAATTCTTTTTCTTTACTCATTTCATAATGTTTTATTTCAGCTTCTAACTCTTTTTTGGTATAGCCTTCGTGTCTCGTTTTGTTTTTTGGAAACGCAATTAATTTGTTTTTCCATCTATTAATTTGTATATCCTCAAACCTAACAATCAATGCTTGATACAACAATTTATCGCCCGGATTACCTCGTTTAACATTTTGTAATGGTAATAGGGCTTGTTCTCTATTTTGCCAATTCACGGATTCTAAATATATCTTTCTCATTTCTCTATGTTCTTTTGCTTGTCTTGAACGCGACATATATAATAACTAAATATTAATTAATTATTATACTTGTAATCCGCTCCTCCATGACGCCTTTATCTACGCCTCTTAGTTCTTTTTTTTCGGCGCCTCTTTTTACGCCTTGACTTACGCCTCTTTCTGGTGCGTTTTTTTCGGCGACCACCTCTTCCTAACAATTCATTTATGCCATCAACACTATTATTAAGGTCAGTAATTTTGCTCTTTAAATTCATTATATCTTTTTTTAATGGTTGAATAATAGTATGTACTTGTTTTAGATGAACTTCACCTCCTCCACGCGATCTAGCCCGTAATTTGCCGCGGGTTCTTTTTCTGTTCTTTCTTCTTCCACCCACATCAATATTAGAATCTGGTTTAAGTATTTTATCAAATACACTCATATATAATAACTTAATAAATTATTATATATTTGTTGTAGGGTGCAATCTCCTTAATCCCGCGGTCATTATACGGGACAATCTAGCCCAAGGAAGGCCAAGTTAAGGAAAGTGCCTTTTTTTGAACCCGCCCTTATTAAGCCCCTATATACCGGTATCTGGAAATTCGGTAGCAAAATGGATTACCGGTTACAATCCTTATTACGGTAAATGCTCTCATTATGCCCTAATGACGCCGCGACCAAGCCAGGCCAGGCCAGGATGATGCCTCAGTCCAACCAAGGAAGGGAAGGGAAGGGAAGGGAAGGATACGGGGTTCCGCCCCCGGCGACGGTCTATGGTAACCCGCGGTTCACTGACGCCTCAATCACGCATCAATCACGCCCCAATCACGCATCAATCACGCCCCAATCACGCATCAATCACGCATCAATCACGCCCCAATCACG
>Ga0315320_10002883_pt1 | contig 14152 bp, 20 predicted proteins | sample M140m21515metaG_FD_203458 | JGI IMG/M metagenome (GOLD analysis project Ga0315320, IMG submission 203458) | Ammonia-oxidizing marine archaeal communities from Monterey Bay, California, United States - M1 40m 21515 | ecosystem: Environmental > Aquatic > Marine > Coastal | place: USA: California... | reverse complement strand
AATGTTGGCATTCAAAAAATGGGTTTGAACGTGTTTGGAGTATTGCTTGTTACCGCCAAACATGGGATTTCCTGAACCAGCACCTGTTTGGTAGGTTGGAATGGTATATCCATTATCATTAAGTAAATCAACAATATCGTTGTCGAGTTGAGACATAGCCCCTGCTCGGAAACCTTCTATATTGAGATAGACAAGAAGGGCGTGTCTCTGGTCTTCAGTCATAGTAGGCATAAATCTTACTGTTCCTGCCAACTATATAAACTTTCGTGCTAAGGATTATATCTTGCGACCTTCTTCTCGAAGTTGCATAATCAATTCGGCTCTCAAAAACTGATAAATACGCCTAAACCAACCCATATGTTCTTCAAAGAAACTACAAACTAAAGCAATTTCGGGATAGATTTTTCCATATGGTTTTAAGGCCGTGACGAAATCAGGGAATCCTGAATTGCCCCAAACGAGCAAACCTCGATCAGAGATTTGTTCCATAAACTCTTTGTTGATGACCATGCGATCGAATAACTGACCCATTTCAGATTCGGAAATGTTTTTATCAGGATAATAGTAGGGGTTAAGATGGATAAATCTTTCAATCATATCAAAATAACTTCTAATGTGGATATTTCTAAGCCACTGAATCCACGATTCTAATTGTAAAGCAACGAATCGGGCCCAAATAGGATTGATGTCACTCGTCGCCGTCATCGGTTTCGACCTCGGTATCAGTAGTTAATGAGATGTCATCACTTGCTGGATCGTAGGAATCTTCATTCCATGGTGTTTCCGTAAGATCCACTCCTGCGGAATCTGCCAAATCGTCGACAGTATCGAGGACTCCTGTGAAAGATGGAATAGTATAATTAGGCTCTCCAAGAGGATCGTATCCGCCGACGGAATCAGGTGTTGGTAAATCTTCATCAAACTCAACCTTAGATTGTGAGGCTAATCGCTTTTTCTCTCCGTCCATGGCCGCATTGATTTTTTCTAATCCCAAATCAATAGTGAAAGCATTAGAATAATCTATTTCTGTCTCGCCACGACCATAGGTGTTAGTCTTATTTTGACGATCAGACTTTTTAATCTGGTCCATAGTCATGCCGCTTTCAGCAGCCAGTCTTTCCAAACCAGTAATATAAGCCTCAGAAGGACCCTCGTCAATCAATACTTTAGGTTTGGGTTCATCACCAATAACTGATAACCAATCTACACCATCTCGGAACGGATCGGTGTCGTGAGGGATCTGACCTTTTTGATGTGTGGGTTGGGCAGGTGCAACAGGCTGTGGCTCTGGAACTTCATCCTCCATGGTTTCTCCAATAAACAAGCCATCCATATCTGCAGTTTGGGCCTCTTTGATCTGATTAAGGAAATCCAAATCCGTTTGAGAAAGTTCCTTTTGACGTCCTGCAAAGTAATCCATAGATTCTTTAACAACGGGGGTGATGTCTGTCAAAAACTCAATAAGGCCTGAAGCGGCCTGAGCCGTCGGGGATTCTGATACCGCTCCCCCGACACCATACTTGTCAAGGAAATTAAGCAAAGGCACAATTACTTTTTCGGACATATCGGGATCGACATTTAGTCGACGGGCCAAAGCCGCTGCATCATTACTACCTGCTAACATCTCCATCAATGATTTTTGTTTAGCCTTTTTACCACCTGCGGCAGTAGTGCGCTTAGTATCCCTTTCTTGGGACAAAAGTCTTTCGACCTCATCGAAATCAGCGGGTTTAATAAGATTATCAAAGTCGGACATGGTATGACCTTTGTTTACTCTTCTATTTATACCTTTCGTGACCCAAGGAAAATATCGTATCCCAATCTAAGGGCATCTACCCATGCTTCATTCATAGAACCTTGCTCATCTCGATCCATTTCGATCATTCCTGCGGCAGTTCTAAGGCTCTGGGCTAAAAGACTTTGAACAAATTGCTCATCAGAACCTGAATTATCGGCTGATTTTTGGATAAAGTCGGATAAAAGAGTAGTAATTTTACGAAGTTCTCTTTCACGGTTGCTGGTTTTAGCCGTCAAAACTTCATGGAAAAAATCTGATTCGACACAAAGACGAAGTTTCTCGTGTAATTGCATTTCTGATTTATCGATCGTAGCCAGCATATCGTTAAAAGAATTAAAATAATTTTTTATTGAGTCGGGATCATCGACACCGATTTGTTCCATAAACTCTTCGAACTGACTTCTAACGGCAGTATCACGTTCTTTTTCCAGCAAACGTGTATACGATGCCAGCATTGACTTAAAGTCTTCAGATTTAAAATTAGGTTCCACTTAATCACCTCAGTATTGAGGGCGTGTGCGGTTTTGATAACCACTGAGTAGATTCATGTCAAAGAACTCATTTTGATTCATTTGCTTGACGTTTTTATTAGCCTTCTCAGCAGATTCCGCTGCCTTCTTAGATGTTTCTTCAGTGCGCTTAATAGCCACTTCTGCTTCTGCCAACATCTTTTTGACAGATTCCATTTCAGATCCTAAACCATCAATTTTGGATCGATAGTAAAACGCCGTTCCCAAAACACCGCCAAGACCTCCAAGAGCAACACCCAGCAAACCTGCTTGGGTTGGACTAATGCCAAAGGCTGCAGAAGCAATAGGCATTTTAGCAGTAGTTGGTCCTGTGAAAGCATTTTCAGCAGCCATTTCACTACCCATCATACGACGACGCATTTCACGATTAACTGAGGCTAAGTCTTTACGGAACTTTTTGAACTCTTCTTCGGTGTTGATATTAGCCGATTCCATAGAAGACATAAGATCCATAAGATCATCATTACCCATATCCTTAAGAGACAAATTACGCTTAACAGAAACTGATTCTTCAGCACTAAACAAAAGTTCTTCGGGCTCATAGGAAGAAACTGTTTCGACGATCGGTTCTTCGATAACACAATCAGTGATTTTCTTGAATCCTCGAATACCCGGTCCACGCTGACAAAGAAGGTATTTGCCGGGGCCTGTTGACTCAGCCAGCATAACAAAAGTCGGGATCGATATTTCAACCTCTGAGGTTAGAATATCGCTGGTGCCAGAGTTTTTTACTCCAGATTGATACCGGCGAATAAAATAAGGCATACTATAAGATGTTCGGTCCAACTATTTATATCTATCGGATAAGGGAATCGGATATATCCCAATCAAGACCAAAGGTTAGCCAAGATTTCGTAACAACTATCAATCGTCTCAGTTTGCGGATTATCAATCTCAGGTATCAATTCCTGCATGGCAGCAATAGTTTTGAAAAGTTGTCTCCATTTAAGTTGACTAATTTTAACATAGATATCCCGATCCTCGGCTCGCTGAATATAATTTTTATTTTCAAAGTATTTTACTAAGGCTAACAAATCTAATCGCCATCTAATACCACCACGTCGATCTTTAGATTGAGCGTGTTTAAACATAGGTCGATTACGAAGAACTCCAATGACTTCACGAGAAGTGTAGCGTCGAGGCTTATTAGCCACCATAATTTCAGAAATCTGTGTGGAATGGCCATAGCCCTCATTATCCAAAAGGTATTCGACGATATCAAAAACCAAGGATTCGGTTAGGGGTAATGGCTTGGATGATCCCAAAAGGATCACTCCTCTTCATCAACAGGGTCTGGGAGGTCTAAAGCAACACGAACCATACGGGCTTTTTCAATCTCATAGGCTTGTTTGGCTTCAGTTATATCCATCCCTTCGGCCTTGCGATCCATAATAAATTGTTTTTTCTCTTTTTCGAATTGCATCATCTCAATGATGGCTTGATTAGTATCGGATAAGATAGTTTCATCAGCAGGGGGATTATTAAACAAGACCTCTATTTCAACCATAACGTCGTTAAGGTCCACAGAGGCTTCGACATACTCTTCCATATCATCGTCAAGTTGCTTTCCAGTGGCAGTATTCATTCGTGAGGCTACCTCTTCGGCTTGTTGTTTAGTAACTAAAAATCCAACTCTATCCCAGTAACGCAATTCATTAGGCATAATATAGGTGTAGTGGAATACCTATTTATATCTTTTTGTTGACCGACATAATAGGACGACCTTTTTTGACAGCCTCAACCAGATCATTAGCATCCGATATTCGCTCACCCATGACAAAGAAATCTTGAGTTTCTAATAAAGCAGTAAAGAGTAATCGAGCAGTATGCTCCCAAGCACTTTCTTTATTCGAGGCCATAACATTTCCACGCTCCCGAAGTAGCACCATTTTTGGATTTAAAAATCCTGCCAATTCTAAAACCATGAGAACTTCGTTCTCGATCGGCTTTTAAACGACCTTGACATTCTAAAGAATATGGTGGATCGAGAAAAACATTTCTCCAATGGATAACAAAACTATGATCATAATCTAAAGGAACCAAATCAAGGTTTTCAGATAACTCGGCTATCATGATATGCATCCCAGTTCGAGAGGAAGATAATCTATGCCAAACCTTACCAATTCCAAAAGCATCTTGTAAGGCTTGTAAAGCAACTTGGGCCAAATCATCGGTGGGTAAAATATCATCCCAGTCAAAATTAAGATAGGCCATAGTAGTTACTGGCGTAACCATCTATTTATACTTAGCGTCGAAGGAAGAAGACACCAAGAAGAGCAACTAAAGCCACTCCTGCACCGATAGCCATCTTGTTTTCTTCTACAAAGGAAACTTCATCTGGATCGCATTCGCCAGTGTCAGCATTGAGAGTGTAGCCCATTTTACAGCCACAAGTATCAGTAGAAGCATCGTATTCTGCATTTGGATCAGCACACTCACCAAGTTTTTCATCGAACTTAGTAGTAGCGTCAGATTCTTCAGAGAACTCTCCGTAGTGCTCCAGTAGTTTGTAGGTATCGCCAGATCCTTCGATAGCCACGAGGTCGTGCTTAAAACTGCCTTCAACACCATGCTTGTAAACTGCCAGAGTAGGGGTAGCACCCTCAGTGACATCAAGTTCAGTGTAGAGTTTGTGTTGCTCACCAAGAGCACGTTCATACCCAGTAATCAATTCTGCATTGGCTGGGATACTTGATTCGAAATCTGACTCAGCGTTGAACTTACCGAATGAGTTGTTGACGTAGAACGACATAAGGTAAAGTTATCTGCTCGACTATTTATACTTTACTCTTCCAAAGCCCACTGGATCGGTTTGATATCAAGATGATCTACCGAATATCTTTCCCCTTGAGGTTCGGGAGTTTCGGGTGCCACAGAAGGGGTGTTAGCAGGACGGGAAGTTTTAAAGCGATCTAAAACAGCCATGCGATCAGCGTTTTGATGTTTCCAAACAATTAAATCAGTAAGTTGTTGATTTCTCCAAAGCACCCAACGAACAAAATAAAGTAACAACAAGCCTTGAATGACTAAATAAGTTACCAATAGCATTTACTCACCCATGTTGATTTTGTCAGGGCCGCAGATTAGTTCGGCAAAATCTTTGAGATGGGAGTCTTTAGCCACTCCTTTGGGCTCATAAGGCAAACGAACGGCCCCAATAATCTTTAAGTCGTGTTCCGCACAAACTTTTTGATAATGTTTAATCCATGGTTGTTGATTACGGAACTCATGATAAACCATAGTAACGGCGGGGTTTGTGCCCGAGATTGACCATGTTTCATCTCCCATATCTGGGATCATATGGTTTAATACCAGCGTTTGAGCCGAGAGACCAATAGATTTGAGATAATTTACGGTGCGATAAAACTCCATGAATCCTGCTTCCGTAGGGATCGAAACCAAAACGATTTGGGTTTTTGACGGATCAGAAAGATAAGATTTCAATTCATCGATCTCATCACAAAACTCAGCCAGACAAAGTTCCAACTCGTCGGCCTTTTTGGATTTAAATAACAATAGTTTTCCGAGCAGTTTGCTTTTTAGTCGGCGCAATTGCAGAATAAATTGTTTAACGTGGCTCGGAGAGGCCAAGGCTTTGAGAGTATGGCCTGTGGGTGCCGTATCGAAAACCACTAAATCATATTCCTCTGATCGGAATTGTTGTCCCATGACTTCACAAGCACCCCACTCATCAATACCGGGAATAGCATTGTTAATCGACATCACCGAGGATAGCCCTTCATTTTCAGGATCTAACAGACTGGGAAACATCTTGCCGAAAGTAGCCGCAAAAGCCGTTTGCATTCGAGTGCGTCGTTCTTCAGTAACTGAAACTGCATTGATATTCATAGCGTAGAGATTGGGACTAATTTCTCGGGGCGTTTCTCCGACTTTGGTGCCCACAGTATCATCAGTGCTATGGGCAGGATCTGAAGAAACCAACAAGGTTTTTTGACCTTGATTAGCATGATAAAGGGCTGTGGCAGCGGCAGAAGTAGACTTACCGACACCACCCTTTCCTGTGAACAGGATCAATTTAGTCATAGTCAGGCCTTATCGGTCTTCCTATTTATATGTATTGGGCGGCGAAAGAAGTCTGCCAACGATCGATAGCATCTTCAGTTTCTTCAAATGAAACTACGTTATCCATGAATACTAAGGAACACTTAACCCAATAAGTTTCTTGGGTATCGTTAGCAGTGTAATCCCCTGTGAGGGCTGTCCAAAGCGAGTTGCACTCGACAGAAACAGTGAGTTCGCCCTGATCTTCCGATCCGATTAAACAAGTTTCCATGTCAATGACCATGCCATCACCCATTAACTCTCCACGATATAATTGCTTGTTGCCTAATTTGATGCTCACTGTCGCATAATCTTCATCGCTAAAGGTGCTAATGGGGTGAATAATAATCTGTTCCAAACAATTATCATTTGAAAGTTCAATGGTGGCAACAACAGTCGAAGTTTTATTCATCGGTATTTCAAACTCTTTACGGAAACGCATGTGTCTCAAGTAAGATTTAACTTCCCAACTATTTAAGTATTTTCCCTCTCTGCATCATAATAAGCATTCAGTTGCCTGATTGCGGTAATCAAACATCAGATTCTCGACGTTTTTCCTCGACTGATCGAATATCTCCAGATAAAGTGTTACCCATAATATCAGCATCTGTGGGATTAGAATCTGGATTGGGCGGTAGCCGATCTAATTCAGGTAATAAATCTGCGATAGACTTGTCATCTAAGATATAATCATCAACTTTGGGATCCGATCCTGTATCTCGCTGAATTGGTTTTCGGTTTTTAAGCATCTCTTGGTATTGTTGTCTTTGTAGATCCATCCACGATTCTATCTCTTCTAAAGTTACTTCTTGATCAGCATTAGCATTCAAAATAGTGGTTTTATACCATAATACGTTTTCAGGAGTGACTCCTAAACCTAAGTTAGAGAGTTCAACAGCAATCATAGAATCTAAACCATCATACAACATATAATTGAGGAATACTTTAACTGTTCGGCCCGTTGTTCCCGTAATTTTATAAGCCTTGTCAGTTCCCTCGTTACTAACACCGTGAATAGGCTCATAGTTTCCTGCAAAGGCAACACCATCTAAAGCATTAGTTTTTTGATTTAAGGCTAAAAGTAAGGCCTCGCCTCGGTCGGCAGGTATTTTTTCGATAGAAGTAGTTTGATCTAAAATCTCACTAAAATCAGTGGTAGCAGCCAATACGGTAAACTTTTCCGTAATGTCAGTTAGAGAAATTAACCATTGATCACGATCGTTATCATAGTCAGCACTCATAAAGAATCTTTCCGAACCTATGGTAATGGGTTTATCTGGGTTAAGAGAATTATCTAAAAGTTCTCCAATATCTAAGAAACATCCTGCAAAATCATCACCACCTAAAGGACCCACTGTCGCTGCCATCACAATAGCGTCAGGATCGGGCGAGGTGCTCCAAGAGAACCGTATCAGGCCATCTCCCGGCATCGGTTCAGTGCAATAAGGATAGTTTTCTTGAATGTTCCAAACAGATAATGGATCGCTAATCAATAACTTGCCCGCATATTCCGTAGGATCTATGGTCTGTCCTGTGCCAAAAGTTTCAAAATACTGAGAATCTGTTTCAGCATAAATCCCCTTATTATCAGAAGTTACCTTAAACATTATACCTTTTAAACCCGTGGGTGTTTCTCGGTAGGCTTCAGTGGTTAAGTCAGTTTTAATGTATTCCATTTCATCATTTAACTGATCAGCCAACTCCTGAAGGGTGAGATATAATCCTAATGGTGGTGGTCTGGTAGCCCCGGGATAAAGTAGTCCAAATCCATATCCATTGATAACAAGGCGATCAGGTGAGGACCCTGTGGGATTCCTCCAATCCCAGCCAGTGACGGGTGCTGCAACGGGGTATTGCATACTATCATTAGGAATGTGCACAAAAGTGGTGTCGTAGGTTTGTTGGAATAATTGGGTATTGGTGGGAGCGTAAAAATAATCTAATTCTTGAGGTGCATAACCTCCGCCAGATCCCGTAGATTTAGATACTTTTAAAACATGAAATCCCACAAAGGGGGCAATAAGGGGTGTGGGAGGTGTTCGAATGTTAACAACTGGACGATAATTTGTTTCTATCGATCCAGTATCATAAGCAACAGCCCAAGTGCCTTGTGGTGTTCTTCGGGTAGTATTACCTCCCAAAATAATCGATCTTCCTGTGGAAACACCAACACTGTTGTAAATATCTATATCTTTATTACTATAAGTTTTTATGTTGAACTGATTACTGGGAAATGATAATTCGTAGTCTGTAAATGGGTCTGGTTGTGATCCTACGTTATGCCATGTAGTTCCAAGTTCTATTCCTGTGGCTGTTTCCCAGACACCCCCTTTAGAAGCATAAGGGCCAACTACTTTAGTATCTTGAACATACTGAAAAAACGATCCTTGTTCAAACAAGGCTAAATCAGGTTGAAAAACCATAATCTCTGCTCGTGGTTCTGGATCGGTAATTTGAACACATAACATCACAGGATAAGTGTTGATAAAGTTTATGTCTATTTCCAAACAGGGTGCAATAAGTTCTACGGAAGCATTGTCTAAACTTGAATTGACAGTTCCTGTGGCTGTCACATCCTCAATACAAAAATTACGTTTGGTAAAAGCAAAAAAGACACCAATATCAAAGATGTTTTGATTATCATTGGGCTGAAGAAAGGCAAGTCCATTTTGTCCATAAAGTAGCAAGGGCTCATAATCTAAAACCCCTGCTGTTGATTTGGCTTGTCCTGTTATCGGTCTATTACGAGCATCACGATCCTGAACTAAACACTCTCCTCCAATAACCAAAGTTCCTATATGATCCTCACTGCCAAAAGTAAATCCCGTCCCCGGAACAGAAGTAGTTCGAAAAATTGTTTTTAATTTTCTGGGAATGAATCCATGTCTCCAAATGTGAGCATCAGATATTATAGACGGTGAAACGGGTGCATCATTACGGTTATTTTCAGGATGGAATGGGTTATCATCTGGAATTGCTTCTCGATAAACTTGAAATCCGGGGATGGCCATTGTAAACTCAATAGGTTTTATAATAGGTGCCATAGAAACAGTGGGTGTGGGACAATAGGTTTGGCCATTATTACGACCATACGGATTAAAAACAAAAACTTGCGAGATAGGTAATTGGGTATAACCTAATTGATGTCCTCGATAAGTATACTGTTCTAAAGGAGCCACACCAACATCATACCAATAAAAATAATTAAATGCCCAATCAGTAGGGGTAACTCCACTTAGGGGTCCACCAGCAGAAGAGGTATCAAGATTAAACAGTTGTAAATGTAAGGTTCTACCCAACTGATCTTGTGAATTAGCCAAAAAATCTTGATCTAATGGATTAAGATATTCATTTGCTGAAAAATTAAAATATAAGGGAACCGTGTTGAGTTGAATCTGTTGCCCTGATTTCGGATCGATATATGGATTAACACGTCCCGTAGAAGTCCAAGTATCATTGGGGGTGTCGATCGTGGATGGTAGGGAGTCAACCGTAAAACTAAAAATCTGTGGGTAATAATCTTGGTTTTCAAAAACCGAATATTGGTAAGGGGTATAAGCGAGTTCATTAAAGGGTGGTGGCTGAGTAAGGTAATTATATCCTGAGATGTCTGCGCCTTTGACACCTGTATATCCAACAGCAGTGACCAATAGTATTGAATGGGAATTATCTAAGAGATTGGGTGTTCGATAATCAACAACCATGGAATACAAACCACCCTCCGATGTAACTGAGGGGTCAATAAACTGAACATTAGGTCCCAACTCTAAGGCCGAACGAGTGCAAACTAAATGCCATGCTTCTAATTTATCGATCCAGTCAAAACTGACGGCTGCAAAAAATCCATCTCGCCATCTCCCCCGAGGGGTGATGTTAGCAGGATCATAAGTTTGGAACTCGGGAGACACTACGCCAGTCTCGGGATTGGCGGCCACACCACTACCAGCCCTTTCATTAGCATCAAACTCGAAAAACTCTGCAAGATAAGAACCACAGATTAAAACAGTATTGTTGGCTACTTGAATGTCATTAACGATCCATGAGTCAAATCTGGGTTGAATGCCATCCCACCTTCCTATCGTATAGGGATCTTGCTTATGATATCCCGCAGCAACGATAGCGTCAAAAATGCCGTCTGGCAGATCTTCTACACTAAGGTCAAAAGAAATACCCATGAAGAATCATAGGTGATTCTTCTATTTATATCTATGGATTGACAACCGCTGGTGAAAAAGAAGAACAAGTGCCAGTAAAGGCATCGGGAATATCGAGAATACGATTGTAAGCAATATAACGGATATCCCACCAACGACCGGGCGGGATTTCGATCGGAATCTTAGTTCGATAAGCAGGCTGATAATTTCGAGAAATTGGATACGGTGCTCCAATGCCTGAAATACCATCATAATCTCGGCCATCCAAGGTTTGATAATAAGCCGTGTCATCAAGAATGACATTAACGAAACCACGAGGCCCCCAGTTAGCACCTTTTAATTCATCTCTTTGAAAACCGCCGGGGGTTGATCCAATATAATCGAGAACAATATATTCATCGGCTTCAGTGTAAAGAGATTTGGTTAAAACCCCGAAACCATCGTTGATGTCAGCACCAACTAAGACCGATTGACGACGCTCTGATAATTCTGCCAGTCGTTTCTTAGGTAGATTACCTAAATCTACGAAATCGAACTCGTAGCCCTGACGACGAATTGCCATGAAGAATCATAGGTCATTCTTCTATTTATAACTTCCCTATTTGAACGGTAAGGCCGTAAGTGCCATCAGAGTAATCCAAGTAAACGTTATACAAGATATTAAACTGAGGACCTAATGAGGTTTCCGTGCCATCATGAACAAGTTGTGGTAGGTGCTCAACGTGAGGTTCCGATCCAATAATTTCTACCAGTGACGAATGATCAGTAAAGGATTGTCCTGTCATATCCCTCTCGATGTCGTTGGCAACTACATAAGCGGTTTGCATGGCTTGGGAGAGGGTGTTGAAGATAGCAACGTCAAAAACGTTAGGATAGGTGGTAGTAACTACGAAAACGACATCTTGTCGTGGTAACCAATTAAGCATAAAGGGGTGTTGGCATCCCTGTTACTTATACTTTTTCTATAACAAACGGACTAAAAAGGCTCTCTCATAATCTCTGCCCTTCCAAGTCCAATGCTCGGTGGTTTTTTCTTTCGGATCTTCGGTAAGACTGATATCATGGCTGATAGAGCCCAATAAATGAAACTGTTTTTTGCGGTCAGTAGGGTCGTCCAAAAAGAAATCGGAATTATAGAAATCACTGTTATCAAGTTCGCCATGCTCCTGAGCAAAGTAATCGTAATCGACGATCTTTTCCAATGTCATGCTGGCATCCAAATCCAAGGATACGGGCCAACCCGTAGGATCGGTCAAATTGTCACCGATCGCAATACGGACGGTCTCGAAATGACTAAAATAATCAAAAACACCCTGTTCTGCCTCCCGTTGGGTGGAGAAATGCTTGAAATGAACGATATTCCCAGCAACACTGCCGAAAACGGCGTAGTTCTTGGTTTCTCGTAACCAATTGATGATTTTAGCCATTACCATAAAAAAGTTGTGGTTACCTTAATATAACTTCGTTATATCTTGACTAAAGTGATTAAAAGATCTCGAATATCGGATCGGTAATCGCCAGAGGGGTTTTCATCAAATAAAATGGCTCTAAAAGTAGGGCTTACTCCTGTTTCTTCGATATAGTGAAACATAAAGTTTCGAAAAGCAATAGATTCTAAAGGACTTTTCATACCTTGGATGCTGCGACTTAAGATGATAAAAGGAGCGTCAGAACTAACATTAAGTCGATTTAATACTTTTGGATCTGAGGTATAAAGAGCAATCTCACGAGGTCGATAAGGAGCCTTATTGGGATCGGCGGGTAATGCTAAGTCGGCTAAATAGGAAAAAAAATCTTGTAATGACTCCCATCGATTGATTTCAGTAGTTCCATTTTCCAAAGCCCAATCCAGACCCCAAACAGCATTCTTTTTTTCCTCAGTGGTAATTGAAATATATTGATCGGGTTGTTTCAACCAGTTAATGATAGACATAGTTATCGCCTATCATCGAGATGTCCAAGCCGACGCATGGCCCGCTTAGTTCTAATCTGATTTTGGGTAGTGCGTTGCTTTTGGCCATAAAGCGTGGCGTTGATTTTCTCCCTGCGCCTTTCTAATTCTAATTCGGCTTGTAGGGCCGGAAGATCCATATGGTGATTGACTTGATTGATCCACGAAGGTTGTTGATTTTGTGGGTGTAATGGAGTAGTGTCTGCGGGCAAAGGTAGCAACCGAGTATCGGGCTTATCTAAAGTTCGCTGATTCATTCCTAAAGCAGCCTGCTGTCGAAGTTGCTTTTGTCTTTCGGCTCGCAAAGCGGCCATGAACTCAGCCATATTGGACACTATTATTCCTCCGATTCCTCACTGGATTCGGGGGCTTTGTTTTTAAGATAGAAGCCGAGATAAACTACTCCTACCGATCCAAGTAGCATTCCTGCAGGAACGTGGCAACCCATAGAGTAAAGCGTTCTAAGATTGCTAACGGCGAAATAACCTCCACCGATGATAGCAGCAATACCTAAATAATTAACAGGGGTCATAGATATATCTCCTTGTCTCAACTATATGTAGTTTTGCTTAACGACGGGTGGGATTCATATTTGGCACCCGTCCACCCATGATCCATCTGATCATAGCCAAAACGGCGATGCAATAACCCAATCTTTCTCGATAGACTGCCATTTCAGCCGATAATTTTAAAGAACCTGAAAGATTACCCTGTTTACCCATGGTTATGATCCTTTTATTGAGATTACTGACCATGCGCTCATAAGATCGCTTGTGTTCTTCAAAAGTGACGAAGATTTCTTGTAGATCGGCCTTAGTAAACTCTCGCATATAAAAATATTGGTAGCACGACTATTTATATTTTCACAAGAAGTCTAAATAACGATAATCGTAGTTAAGGGTAGGAATAAGTTTAGTAACACGTTTAGTTGAGGGCTGACTGCCACGATAAGAATAAAACAGGGGGTCTTTAGCAGTTCGACCGGCTATCGGTAAAATAGTTCTCCAAGCATATCGGGACGATGCATTATCATAAGGTTTTTGTTTCCAATCGGAATAAGGTATTTTTTGCTGTGTGTTGTTAGTGGCCACCTGCCTTTGAACTTGTGGGTAGGGTGTGGATCGGAAACCGGGTGCTCCCTTATATTTAGCATAATCTAAAACTGCAGTTCTATCATTTAAAATTAAAATGTTTTGTGAAACTGCGTTTTTACGACCTGCCTTATAGACATAATTGAAATAGGGCCCGTGAGAAGTCGTTTGATTAGGGGCTGAGGTTTTTCCATAAACTAATGTAACTCCGGGATAGGTTTTTGGATTTCCCAAAGTAACATTCCAACCAGAAGTAATGGTGGCTGGATACCAATCGTAAACTTCTTGATCAATATCTGTTAATTGAAAATCGGCCATGTCTTCAACAAAACTTACCAATCCCAACCCTGCTTGCATAAACTGGTATGGAAAGGTAACTCTTCGAGTATTGGGAGTTCCATAGTAACTATAAATCTCATTAAAGAGGTCTCCATAACTCATCCCCTTCGTATTTTGATAAACATACATAGCATAAAGACCACAGAAATGTCCAAAGACAGTGCTAATGACAGCATCCCACTTTTGTTTAGTGGAATAGGGTATTCTTTCAAAGTCTACGAAATCCT
>Ga0315320_10002881_pt1 | contig 14158 bp, 16 predicted proteins | sample M140m21515metaG_FD_203458 | JGI IMG/M metagenome (GOLD analysis project Ga0315320, IMG submission 203458) | Ammonia-oxidizing marine archaeal communities from Monterey Bay, California, United States - M1 40m 21515 | ecosystem: Environmental > Aquatic > Marine > Coastal | place: USA: California... | reverse complement strand
AGTCTGCCCAATGCTCCTCGGCATTAGGTTCATCATACGATATGTAGAATATGTCCAATTCTGTAACATCAATTTTTGCCATATATGTCGTCCTGTGTATTTTTTAAGTACGCACATATTTATCAAAAATCTCTAGGGTATATACACTACATCGATCCAAATCTTTTGGTGTGTCAGTTGTTATTGTACCTTCTTCTATAAGGTCTTTTAATTTTACTTTTACAATGTATATCATAAAGTGTGGATCATTTACACTTGTAAAATAAAAAGTTAATTCTTTTTGTCCTTTTGCTGTAATGGTGTCAAGATCTTTTCCTTTATATTTGTTCTTAGTTTTAGCACTTGCTGTTACAGTAAATTTATTACCCTTAAATCCTACTTTAATATTATATGTTCTACTTTTGTCGTACTCAATAAGTTGTACAAAAGCATCTTCACTTCTAACATAGAGGCTTTCTATAGGTCGTAATTCAATATGATAAGTGTTTTCATCATCAGGATTTTGTGCTACTCTATATAAATCTAAGTTTTTACCGTCTAAAATAGTTACTTGTTCTTTTGTAAATGTATAAGAGTTCCAGCCTTTAAGTACTTCTACGTCTTCCTTAGTAATACAAGTAATAGTACCGTCATCTAAAAAGTAAACAGTATGGTCTTTTTCATACTCTGCTTTTTGCATAGCATAATAATTACCTTCAAATTTTTCTTTATTTTCTAAAAATCGTTGCCGTCTTAGTTCCGCTTGACTAAGTTCTTGTGTTTTTAATTTTTTAGATGCCATAATCTTGTTCCATTTGCTTTATCATACTTATACTCATCCAGTCTTTTTCTACATAGTGGAATGGATATAGTTGTTGAAAGTTTCCTATTTTAAAATCTTTATATGTATTATAATATGTGGGTAGTGTTTCAGACCATATTTCACTTATTCGTGTATCAGGAATATTTTGCACATGGCTTTTCATATGTATAAATGTAGGAACCTCATCAATATTTTCCTGTGTACATAAATGTTCTATACCTAATATCTGCATTGCTAGAGCAAAAGCAACATCGCCACTTAACCAATCAGGCTTACCTTCTGGCATGTACTTGTAAAACATTCTTTGCCAGTGCTGAAAAATTATTTCTATCATTGCAAATAATTCACTTGCTAAGTCGCTCTTTTTAAAATAAAAGAATGCTGTATATACATTAGGTAGTTCATTTGCCGCAAAATATTTCCTATAAAAATTACTCTTAACTACTTCGCCTCGGTATGTTCTAACTTTTGTTGTTGCCCATACATCACGTTGAGACATTATATCCCACCAATGACTTACATCTACTGGAAATATCATATCAGTATCAAGTATTACGGTCTCATCATAAGGAGACATATAGTAATACTTCCATTTATTATTAATTTTCCATTCTGCATCTTTGGCGTCGTCTTGCCAAGGTATATCAACTATATTATCAAATACTTCTTTATGTTTTGCTTTGATAAGTTTTTTAGTTTTAGCATCAACACATACTGTCAGGTTGTTGACCTTGCTCTGTGTTAGTTTTAAATTTAATGCAAGGGCATACGCCTGTTGTAAATAGTCAACAGTATCGTTGTTTTGTGCTATTACTATGTAACCTTTACTCACTTAAATATTTCCAATCTTCTCTAAAAAGACAATGTCTATGATGTCCTTCTTTTGTTTCATATACAAATTGCATTCCTAAAAGTTCTATCACTTTACCAGTAAACTTTCCATTAAGCCTACATGTATGTTCTATTTTATCTCCTATTTCAGGGGCCTTCTTGCTCTTCTTTTTTATACTCATACATTTCTTCCCAAAAATCATATGCAGACGGATCTAATCTTTTAGTACTTTCTTCTAGTATTTCCTTTCTGCGTTCCTCATTTGCATCAAACCATTCCTGTACTTCATCATTTGTTCTACCGCAACTGGTACAATTTATGCCATTTGTAAAACACCTATCTATACATGGTGATAATACTTTTTTAGACATAACATTGTGATGTGTTTTGCCAAACTCCCTTGTCAACAAAATTAATTATCATTATAGTTCTTATTCCATTATATTCTATAGGAGCAAAACCGTGCCATTTTTCATCACTTGGGATAAACAATAGTCCTCTATTATCCTGCCATTCTGTTTTTGCGTAATGTGTTTCTTTATTAACATATATGTCTGTTGCTAAATTTTTATCGTCTTCTTTGTCTATGTTTACAATTAAAGTTAATTTCTTTTCAGGTGTGTCAGTATGTATTGCATGGAAGAAGGGATACCTATCATGTATCATTTCAGGCCTGCAATAAGTATTAGATAAGTCACAGTTAAATTTTTCTTCAAACATTTTATGATCGTTTAAAAACTCTGCGACTGGCTTCAGTGCAGGAAATTCTTCGCAATATTCATTTCCTAAAAATGTTCTGCCTTTAATAATATCTCTAAATCCGTTTGCATTCGAGTAGTCTGCATCGTTTACTTTATGTTCTTTTAGTGCCTTAAAGTGTTCATCACTAAAAACATCTTCTATAATCCAATGTTCCCATGGCTCATTATATTTTATCGGGACCATAGTTCACCTCCTATTTCGTTAGGTATCATACTTACTTTACTGGCCCAGTAAAAGTTTTGTAAATACTCATCTGTAGATTCGTTTACTACTTCTTCTATTAAATTTTTGCAATTATGTGTGCTGTTGTTAAATAAAATTACATCTTTTTCTTTAACATAACATACATCATCATTTATATCTAAATATAAAACTATATGCGAAAAATCTTCCTTTACTAAGTTTTCCTCTCCTATATAGATACCTACTCCTTTAAAATCCATTCTACTTGGTATTAAAAATTTATTATTAATAATAGCAAAATTATATAAAGTGGGCGTATCTAAAACAGATTCTATTTTATTTAATATTTCTATTGTGGGACAAAAAATTGTTGGTTGCTCATTATTAAACATTTTTCTTAATGATGTGTCTTGATTTATAATATAGTGATCATGATGATTTTTTGTTTCATGTATTTCTAAAAATCTAACTTGTGACATTCTGTTTTCATCTGTAATATCATCTGTCTTAATTGTTATATGTCTGTTTTTCCTTACAAATCCATCACTACAATATTCTATCCATTCTCTTAATTTTAATCCACGACCTGGAAAAATATTATCTATATCCCATACACACATTTCTGTATTAATTTGTTGAGCAAAAGCGGCTAAAAATCTATATGTACCAGGATGACAAACAAATAATTCGTCTTGCATATAGCCTTGAGGTGGATAACTTATACCATTCTTTTTAATATCATTTACTAACCAATGTAATTTACTGCCATTAAATTGAGCAGTAAAGCCAGGAGAGCCGTCATCTCTCCAGAATATGTTACTTTCCTCATAAGTTAATTTTTCTGATAACGGAGAGCTTTTTAAATTAGATAATATATCCTTACCCCCATTTGTTAAGGAATGTAATGCAGGATTAAATGTTTGTAAAAATTTAAAAACTGTTCTGCTTGTAATAATTTTCACATCTGGTGCATTGTTAAAAAATTCGTTTAACTCTTTATCTTGAGCAAGAGCATCTAAATTTTGTGTAGTGGATTTCATGTGTTCTACAAATTTCATTTTGCATACTCCAGCAAATTATCACTTACTCTGTTTATTGCCCATTTATTCATTATATGTAAGTCTATGTCCTGCCATTTAGTTAGCATAAAGTCTCCAGGGCTTCTGGGCTTCTCTAAGTACATGACAATAGTGTTCTCATCTATTGCACTATGTATATCGTCTGTATCAAAACTCTTGTAAAGGGTAGTAGGCAACTGTGGTATTCCTTTATCTACAAAACCACTCATCATATGTGCGGCAATACTAAAACTGTAATCGTTTCTGTATAGTGTACCCTGCCACTTGTATAAGTCTTTGTAAAATTGTGGGTTATTTTTAACATGCTTGACTATGTTAAAGAAACTTTCTACATAATCTGTTTTGCGAAAGTAAACCACAGTTGCCCAGTACATTGTTATACCCATGTCATATAGTCTTGCTAATGACGGGTCTTTTCGTTCGTACATAATGTCCTGGTATTTCCAGTTCATCATAAGTTCGTTATTATGTCCCCAACAATGATTTAGTGTATCACTTAGTATTAAATAGTCTACGTCTATTAATAATGTTTCATCATATGGAGAGATGTCGTATGCATCGCATCTGTTTACATTATAAAAAGGTAAATGCTTTGCATTGTGGCTAGTGTCTTTATATAGCCTTAAATTTCTTGCTTTAAAATCTTTGTCTTTATCTACTACAACTATGTTGTTAATTGCTTTTTTAATTAGACGTTTGCCTAATGTTTTCTCGCCTTGCTTTAAACTGTGCGGGTCTGTTACTACTGTAATATTTTTTATGCCTAAATTCTTTTGTACTAGTAATGCATTTACTACGGCCAAACGGAAATAATCTATCTCCGTGTTGTTGTGTGCGAACATTATTACACCGCGACTATTACTCTCCTTTTTCATTTAGATCCAAAATTTTGTGTACTTTTCTTGCTTTACGAAGTTTTTCGTATTCAGCATAATAGTCGTTGGTTACTTCAAAATATCTACTTTGTATTTCTTCGTAGAATAATTCAACATCAACTTTTATAGGATTATTATGTATATCCAGGAGTACAACATCTTTTTGACCGTCATCAATTAGTTGTTTACAAAATGTAATTAAGGGAATGTCTATCGTAAAAGTACCACCATTAATGCTGTAACTTAATAGACTTTGTGTTTTGGCCTTCAGTTGGGCCTGCTGATTATTTAATGTTACTCTGTAATTAGCAAATTCCAGAGCCTTTGTCAAGCGAGTACTCATGTGTATATTTATTAGTCAGAAAAAAGCCAGTTACTATGAACTGGCTTATAAACTACTTAGGTAATTTGCCGTAAGGGTTTTTATATTTTAATGCTTCAGGCGTGTCTTTAGCCGCTCTTACTAACCAGTAAAAAACAATAAAGTTTAACACAGGAACTATTAATCCGATAATCCACCAAGCACTATGACCTCTGTCATGTAGCCTTCTTGCTGTTACACTTAAACTTGCTGGTAGTGTTCCTAGTATAAAGATTGCTCCAAGGATACCTGTGTTAGGTGATCCAAATGGGTCAAGCCAATTAAAGAATGTAAACCCAATTAAGTTGTCTACGCCCATTAGCACAAACATTATAATTGATGCATACAAACTAAAGAACCAGTACTCTGGTCTATTACTTCTTCCGCTCCAGTCTTTCCATCTGTCTACTAATACTGTTTTCAAGTTAGTAGTGATGTGATTAATTATATTCATATATTTTTTCCTTTGTGTATATTTAATATACACTTATTTATAGCCATAAAAAAAGCCAGTTGCTATGAACTGGCTTTAAAATATTGATTTATAAGGTATTAACTACCGCTTATTGTTCCTACTGAAACTGTTGGAGCACTAAAACTAAATCCTGAACCACTTGCATCTGGTGTGTAAGTTCTTCCGTTTAATGTAATTGTTCCGTCAACACCATCGTTGTTATAGTCTTCGTCACCTGTACCTGCAACACCATCTGGTCCTAAAGCACCTGATCCTTCAGCATGTGGATCACTAAATGTTGCTTTACATGTTACTACTGTGGGATTAGTTGTGCTGTTTACTTTTGCTTCTAATTTAAAGAAGTTACTGGCATAACTACCTGAACCGAATTTTGTCCATATTGTTTGGTAACTTGTTGTAAGTTCATAAAAACCTATACCAGCATTTGTACCTGAGCTACCGGCTCCAGTATCGTGTAATAGAAGAGCGTCACCCATTGCACTTAATGTATTAGTCCAGTTAGTATTCTGTGTAGTTGAACTTCCGCCTGCCCTAGATGCACTAAATCCTATACGTCCACCACCATTAAAATAACCTCTACATGCTCCTTCACTTGCAAATGTATAGGTTGCCTCTGATGTTAAACTGTTTGCCCAAGCACTTGTATATGTTTTACTGTTGCCTGTTGCCGCTGTTCTACTTGCTGGAGAAAACCTTGCATTCCAACAATCTTGTACGTTTAACATGGAATTCGTCCATGTTGCCGCACTAATTGATCCGCCGTCTGCAACGTCTGACCCTACACCTGATCTTACTGAAACACCTAAAAATGCACACATGGCTTGGATATCGTCCTGTAGACGTTTAAAACCACCTGTGGCATTATCGGCATAAATTAAACCACCTGCTGAAGCGGCATTAACACCTGCTCCGCCTTGGCCCCATCCGAATGTATTTGATGCAGTATATGTTCCTGTTGTTACATCAGCCGCCGTACCCATTAAGGTATTGACGTTTGTTCTCATGTTATTGAAATCACCGTCTTCAATTGAATCGCCAGCCTCTACCCCTACCATTGTGGTACCGCCTGAAACATTATAATTAGATCCTGAAGGCATATTCTCTCCTAAAAGTTTTTAATTGTTACTTGTATTTATCCTTTTTTTAACTTTTGCGATAAGATAAATATGATTATGGAAAATGTTAAAATAAAGAAAAATGTATTAACAAAAGAGCAATGTGTACAAATAATTTCTGATGCCAAAAACTTTGAATATGATATTCTTAAAAAGGATGTTGCTGAGCAAAATATTCATCTTACAAAAGAAGAGTTAGATGCAAATACTATAGAAAGAAGTTTTGACCAATCCAGTGACATGCGTAAAGTATCTCAGTCGGCCATGGAACCAGTATTTCCAGAATGGGACGGTAAACCTGTATACAGATGTAAAGTTATGAAGTACGAAAAAGGTGAGTATGTTCGTGAACACAGAGACGCAGAATGGATGTGTATGAGTAACTATTGGGCTCCTGGCACAAATAAAAGTTCAGAATCTGTAATGATAATTCCACTTAACGATGATTATGATGGTGGGGAATTTACTGTTGATGGACATGTAATTCCACAAAAAGTAGGAAGTGTTATTCAGGTTCCTTGTGATGCTTTAGATAGAGATAATAGTCCCAAACATGGTGTAAAAACAGTAAAATCAGGTACTAGATACAGTTTAGTATTTTGGAATTTTAAATAATTTATTAAACCATGCAACTAGAGATATTCTAGTTCCCTCTTCAATTTTAGTTACTTCATGATATTCTGTAGATGGAAATAATATAGTTTGTCCTACATTTAATTTTACAACTTTATCATTAATTTTTAAAACTCCGCCTTTTAAATCAGGGCTTTCATAAATTAATGTAGTTGAAGACCAAATTCTCTTATTATTACCTTTTGCAATATCTTTATGTTTTGTAAAGTAAGAGCCTTTTTTATATATCAATAGTTCTATTTGGCATACATTACAATCATCAATACAAGAATTTAATTTTTCAGTTATATCCCAAAAACCCTCCATGGTGAGGTAAACTTTGTCTGTTACTCTGGATTTAGATAATCCTCTACTAGTCTTTGCTGGAATAGGATCTGTGTTTATAGCTCTTTCATAAAGTCTTTTTAAATCGTTAGACGTTAATATTGTACTATATCTCATTTAAAATAGTGTCTATAATTTCCCAATTATCTTCTGCTTTACCATAATTATTTGCGGCACCAACAAAGTCTCCGTCATTTGGTCTTATAATTTTAGGATATATTTTTCCTCTATACTTTTCTGGATATGGCCAAGAAAAATCAAATGTTACTTTTGTTATTGCATGTTCTGTATTAAGTTCCAGATCATGATAGTCATTATAACGGTGGAACATAGTTTCGCCTGGATTTAAAGTTTTTCTAGCCATTTCTATAACTTCAACATTTTCGTGAATAGTAAAATTGCCTCCATCAGTCCAGCACTCTACCCATTCTTCTCTGAAATCTGCTGGGTTGTTTACTGGCTTTATGTCGTATAATATATTATCATAACTACCATATATTGCTTCTGATGTGAAGTTCTCTCTGTGTGTATGCACATATTTGGAAATGGCTTTTATATATTTGTCGGAATAAAAGTTTATAAAAGTTTGGTCTTTCATACATAATCTGATACAACCTAATCCATGATAATAAGGTTGTAGTGGACTGCCTACGCCATTAGGGCGTTGACTTTTCTCATCAACAATATTTTTTCTTAAGTAGTCAATATCCATATTTGTATTCTGTTTTAAAAAAGTTATAAAATCTATCTGTATGCCTGATTTTTAAATTATGGTGTCTAATTAGTTTATCTATTTCTATTCTGTTAAAAAATAAATCTTCATAATACCAAATTTTATCAGTTGCTGTGGCTTCCAAACGATTAAAAGTATCGTAATAAAAGTCCCTGATACCTTTTAATTCTGGTATGCTGTCATCTTGTTTATACTTGTCAACAAAGTTTCTAGATTGTTGTGCCTGTTTGTAACTTTGAAATCCTGCTTCTTTATCCTTCCTGCTTATGTAAATTACTTTATCATAATTATTTATTGTTTGTTCCCAATTATCTTTATGATTTACTAAACTTTTAACAATATGTTCTCCCTGTATTGTTACTGGATTCCATTTACTCCAGGGCTCGTAATAAGAATGATATTCAAAATAATTGCTGGAGATTGCCTGATACAAAGCACCAGATCCGGATCTGGGAGTTGCTAGTATTAATAAATTTTTCATGCTTTTAACTTTATTAAGTCACTTAGCAATATGGGATAAGTCCATTTTCGTTCTTTATATTTTGTATCTTTTCTGGCAAATATTTGTGTGACTTTAAAAAGTCTGGGATTTATTTCTATTGCTTCTCGGCCGTGATAATCATTGTCTTTTTGTCGCCAAAGTTTATATCTGGTAATCTCTTCATCAAAATAATATATATCATCCGTACATTCGTTAAATCTGGAAATGTGTTTGAATAAATTTGTGTTTGGGCTTAATACAGGATCTAATCGGAGTGGAAATATTTCGTAATATTTCTTTTGTACCTTTAACACCTGTTTTGCTATCTCAGGCGTAACTTCTCCTATGATAGTAATATCAACATCTGGTGTTTCATTATAGGGAAAATTCCCCATTAAGTAAATATCATGGTCTGGAAATTGTTCTATTAATTTATCGCTTTTTATAAGTTCAATAAAATCATCCAGATGTTGGTGCATAGTCTCCACTTACTGTACTCTTAACTGTTGTGTCTGTGTGGTACACATAATACCAACCAGGATTAGTTCCCAGATATACTGGATCTACATCTTCCTTTTGAAAAGTTGCACCAGTTACTTCCTGGCATGTTCTTCCGTCTTCAGCAGTGGCCTGTAGCATTGCTTCTATAGGTGCCCAATGAGAGACGCCTGTGGCATCGTCTGTGAGATAAATTGGGTGGTCATTTGTTATATGTAACCCCATAAGATCCCAATAACCTGTTCTGTTATGTGTTCTGGCTTCTGTTACTTCAACATATTGATCAGCAACTGTGGTATCTTCTAAATCGCCTCTGGCTAAAATTTTATCACCTACAACAATATCACCTATTCTGACAAGACCACTTCCTTCTTTATGTACTTTCATATCTGGCATAATACATGTAAAGCCTGGACTTTCATATGCGTCTGCCTCTAAATATAGGGAACCAGCCGCACTCCGGTAACTATGTATCTGATTATCTTGACCATTTATTCTAATTTCAAATGCGGCATAACCAACCGTTCCACCATCTAAAATTACCTCGCCTTGTTCGCCTTCACCTACGTTACAGTGAGCACCTATAGAGTTATAACAAATATTGCCACCACTACCTCCTAAAATTGCAGGAGTAATCTCTTTCCAAGCACCGGTCCAGTCACCACTACTAAGGGTACCACTAAGCAAAGATTCTTCCTGATTGCTATAACTTCCACCGGGCTGAATTCTAGCCTTAACTCCATCACCACCACCGGCATCTCCGGTTAAAGATATAGTAACATCTTCTAATCTCCATCGAGCTTCTATTTTTGTACACTGAGTTCTTTTACTGTTCCACAGGCCTATGCCAATACTTGTAGTACCACTGGTTGTCGGGCCGGAAGTACTATGATCAGCAAGTTTTATCAGATCAGCATAATAGGAATATGTAGTACCATAGATGGTATAAGTGGTCAGACTGGTAGCAAAATGTAAATTGACTGTGGTAGTACCTTGAGCACTACCGTTACTGCTGTTTTCCGTATGTGTAAAGTAACTATTGGAAAAACTGCTTTCTTTATTTACATTTTCACCCATGTGTCTCCCTAATGTAAATCCCCAAAGATTGTAAAATTCTGATATTTTAGGGTCGGCAGGTAATTCAGCAAAAGTGTACGACCAAAACCCTGTACTTGGATCAAACGTGGCGGCAGTGGCGTTTTGATATGTTTCAAAAGGAATATTTATATATGCAGAACCACCTGACAGATAATCGTTATAACTATCACTAGCCAATCCACGTAATGATACATTTGTTGCGGCAGGAAATATACTAGGGTTACCTAATTTTTCCATTAATATATCCCTCATGGATATTTCGCCTGATGCTGGTAATGTCATATTACTTCTCGTTTAGTTGGCGTTTTAAGTCGTCTACTTCTGCTTTTAAATCTTTTATAGACTCTATTAACAAGCCTACCATTTTTTCGTATTTGACTGCCAACATACCATCTTCACGTTCTGTTACAACTTCTGGTAATACCTTTTGTACTTCCTGTGCTATAACACCAGTGTCATGTCCTTCATATACGTCTTGCTTGTCGTTCCAATCGAATTCAACACCACGTATTTTTTGTAGTTTTTCTAATGCATTTTCAATTGGTTTGACATTGTCTTTTAATCTTTCATCTGAACTGTAATAAGCAACAACGTCGCCTGTGGATCTGACTAATCCAAATTGTACTGTGCTAGATGTCCCTACTGCCTGACCGATATTTATTTGAGTACCACTAAATGATACTCCTGTACCAGCACTATATGTTGTATTATCGTTCGGTGGAGTTGCAAATGTTCCATCTCTTCTTAGGAATGTTCCATTATTACTACTATATCCAGATAAATCTGTGACTGTAAAACTTGAACTTGAATATGTATTTTGAGTGTTAGTATCTGTCCAAGGAACATTAACATACATCTGACCACTTGATAATTCAACTGGATAGTTTTTACCATTCTCACTATAACCAATTTTTACAAGACCTAATGCACTTGAAGTTGCTGTTGAATATGTTGTATTATCATTTGCGGCTGTGATGACCATTGCATCTTTACCAGTACCACCAAAGTTGGTGGACTCACTTAAGGTAATATTATTTCCTGCCTTAAAGAACATAATACCTGAAGCCGCTGATGCTGAAGTTTGAGATACATAACCGGAACCTAAATTGCTGTTATAACCTCTTATTTCATAAAAGCCATAATTAGCAGTTGTATCTTGGCAATATCTTCCATCTAAATCCACTGTGACTGCTGTTAGTCCACTTCTGTTTAATGTTAATATACCATCACCTGTATTAAATGATGCACTACTTAAATAATAGTTAGTGTCAGTGTTAGTTACAGTTTCTGAGGCAGTAGTAACACTCTGTATGTGTCCAAAAGTATCAACTGAAATTCCTGTAATATATGTTCTTGCACTTGCAGTTGTGCCTGCATAACTTGATGTATCTGTATGTCTAAACTCTGTACCAACAGCAGTTAATCCTGTTCCTGCGGAATAAGTTGTATCACCATCATTAGTAGAAGAAATAGTAAAGTTTGGATATGTTCCTGATACAGTTGTTGCGCCTGTGCCTGTCAAACTGACTGTTTGATCTGGTGCAGTATTTGTAAAGTTAGTGCCTGTTAAAGCAATACCCGAGCTCGCAGTATATGTTGTATTGTTGCTACTTGTACCTGCTCCAATTAACGTCCTAACTTCTTCCGCTGTTACACCTGTATTTAATGTTGGTGTACCGCCTGTGCCTAATATTGCAGGGACACCAGTATCTTCAGTGCCGCTTACTGCATATCTGCCATCTAGATCTACTGTTTGGTTTGTTGTTCCGAACACACTTGCAGTTAATATACCTGAAGTAGTGTCAAAACTTAATCCGTCTAGGTAATAGTTTGCTGTGCTTACTGATCCAAATCCAAAATTACCGTTTGCTAATTTTTGTAATACCTGACCTGCATTAGCACTTGAACCACCAGCCACGTCAGTTAAGTTTACAAGTGTTGAAATACCTCCTGGTATTGAGTTTGCTGTCCAGGTTGAATTACCATTGTCCCACATTAACACCTGTCCATCGTTTGGACTACTATATGTTACGTCGGTTAAACTAGATGCACTGGCTAGGCCTATTCTGGCATCTGCTCTAGCATTTGTAAAGTAAATGTTAGTTGTACCTTCGGTAACATCATCTGAGTCACCACTTAGTTCACTTAATGCATCTTTAGTATCTACCTGGGCATCTACGTATGTTTTAACTGCCAACTGAGAAGGTATTAAAGTATTTGAAGCATTACCAAAAGCAGTATCTGTATCTATTGCCGCTTGTACTCTTAAATCTGCTCTGGCATCTGTATAATATAAGTTTGTTCCTTCTGCAAGTTCACCTGTATCTTGTGCTATTTTTGTATAATTTGTGCCATCGTTTGTGATTTCCCAATGATCAGTTCCTTCGTTCCATCTTATTCTGGTGTTAGTTGAACCACCACGTTCTACTTCAATACCTGCGTTTTCTGAAGGTGTGCCAGTTACATCACTGTTAAGTGTAATTTCATTATCTGCTACACTTAATGTTGCAGAGTTTACTGTGGTTTGTGTACCTTGAACCGTTAAGTTACCAGCAATAACAACCGTGTCTGTCAAAGCATTACCTAAATTAACATTACCGTGAAAGTTTGCATTGTCTGTAAATGTTTTTACTCCACCAATAGTTTGAGCACCACTAGTTCTAACAACTGTGCTGTCTACATCAGTAGTTAATGTTTGAGCATTGCCTGTAGTTGTGATACCATCGCCGCCTATGAATGTCATGGACTGTGTATCTACAGTAGTATTACCAATTAATACTGTACCAGTTCCTGTATCACCTGAAAAGTCTAAATCTTGTGCTTTATCTTCTGCCTCTACATAGGCTTTTAAAGTTGCAATTTCTGTATCAACATAAGTTTTAGTACCTTGTTGCGTGGAAACTCTAACGTTACTGTTTGCGGCCATGTTATGATCATTATCAAATTGTGTTATTGATATAACACCGTCACTTAGTGTTCCGAATGTAACAGTACCACTAAATGTACCATTAACAGCACTTGAAATACTTCCTGAGTTTATTTGTAACTGGTTGTCTGTAAGAGTTTGAGCAAATATTGTTGCATTACTTCTTATATCGTTATTAACTTGTAATGTAGCCGTGCCAGTTATTTCTGTATTACCACCTATTGTTGTGGCACCGCCTACTGTTAGTACATCACTGATTGCGGCATTTCCACCATATAAATCATATGCATATACAGTTCCGGCCTGATTTGATACACTACCTATTTTAGCAGATCCATTTGAGACAAACTGTAATTGTTCTTGTCCAGCACCTAATGTAATTTGCTGTACAAATAAATGGTCATATCTTTTTGTTGGACTACCTATTGAGAAGGAAATGTCCACATCTGGTAATAAATCTGTATTATTTCTAAAAAATTGTTCTGCATTAATAATTGTTGTACCACCAACAAACAATGCATTTGCCTTTTGGGCTGTAATGGCTTCTGTAGCCAAACTAACCGCTTCTGCAACATAGTCTTTACGCAGGTTCATACCTTTGTTTATAGTAACACCTACGCCACCTGTTGCATTTAATTCTGCAAAGTAATTTATATTGTCGCCTTCTGTATTTGAGACAACATTATCTGCTGTAAATGTAGCATCATGGTTAAATATTGCCATGATTGATTCACCATTTGTACTTCCGCCATATAGCTCATTTGTGGTTGAGTTATTAACATGTACTAAAGCCATACATGGATGTGATCTACCTGATGTATCTTTAAGGAATATTGCTCTTACTTTTGCACCAAATTTTGTGGGATTGTTTACTAAACTGTCACCTGATAATGCACTAGTTACTTCACCACCATAGCCTGTAGGTAACCAATTTGCACCGTTGTACAAATACATTTTGTCATTTGATGTATCAAAATACCG
>Ga0315320_10002879_pt1 | contig 14160 bp, 9 predicted proteins | sample M140m21515metaG_FD_203458 | JGI IMG/M metagenome (GOLD analysis project Ga0315320, IMG submission 203458) | Ammonia-oxidizing marine archaeal communities from Monterey Bay, California, United States - M1 40m 21515 | ecosystem: Environmental > Aquatic > Marine > Coastal | place: USA: California... | reverse complement strand
CCTGCTTGGGGTGAGACGATCGTAGCGCCAAGAATGGTGTCTTTGCCTCGCGGAACGATCACACGAACGAATCCCTCGGTCTCACTTTCGAGGATCGAGCGGTCCACGTCCGAAAAACGAACTTCATAGCAGTCCGTCAGGATGTTTTGAGATTCAGCTTCTCTGGGATACATGCCCACGTGTGCGACCTCCGGTGAGGTGTACGTCGCCCACGGAATCAACAGCGAGCTCACTTTCTGTCGCCCGAGGAATAGTGCATTCTGTATCACGACTCTTGCCATGAAGTCAGCTGCGTGCGTGAATTGGTAACGTGATGTGACGTCACCTGCGGCATAAATATTTTGGTTCGTGGTTTGTAGTTTGTCGTTGACCGTAATTCCACTGGTGGGGTCATAATCAATCCCCGCTTTCTCCAGTCCCATGCCATTCACGTTTGGTGCACGGCCGACGGCACTCAGAATTGCATCACAATCGATTTCACGTTCGCCGTGTTTGTCTTTGATTAACACCACTTTGTGATGACCATCCTGAGACAGGCCGACAATCTGAGTGCTTGTGCAAATTTGCACTCCGTCACGCTTCAGCGATTCACCTACGAGGGAGGACGCATCGGCTTCTTCACGAGGCAAGATACGTTCCGAGCGTTCTAGCTGAGTGACATGCGACCCGAACTGCGCGAAGACTTGTGCAAGTTCACACCCAATGGGACCGCCGCCGATCACAACCATCCGCGGCGGCAGTTCAGTGAGAGAAAACACCGTTTCGTTGGTCAGCACATCTGTTTCTTCGTAACCGGGAATGTCGATTTTGGCCGCTCGCGCTCCACTGCAGATCACCGCTTTGCTAAAGCAAAGTTTGGTATCACCCACCTTGATTTCGCTGCCACTGATGAATTGGCCGTGTCCCATGAAAACGTCAATCCCGGCCGCACGGAAACGTTCGGCTGAGTCATGCGGACTGATCTCTGCACGTAGCTTGCGAAGCCGTGCCATGATTTGTGGGAATTGGACTTCTGGCTCCCCGGACAGTCGAACGCCCAGCGATTCGGCTCGGCGCAGACTTTGCACGAAGCGGCCAACACTTAGCAGTGCCTTGGATGGCACACAGCCCACATTCAAGCAATCACCGCCCAGAAGCTCTCGCTCGATCAAGGCAACCTTGGCGCCAAGTCCCGCCGCACCCATGGCCGAAACCAGACCTGCAGTCCCACCGCCAATGACAACCAGGTTGTATCGCCCACTGGAAGTTGGGTTTTGCCAATCCTTGGGGTGTACATTGGATTCCAATGCTTGATTGAATTCGTCGTAGGGCTGCAGTTGGGCGAGCTTGGACATGTTGGGATACCGGCAGGGTAGGGACGAATTCAGCAGAAAATTTCAGAACGTGAAGCTGCGGGCGACGCTCAGCGGCTTGAGGGTGTTGCCCCTCGACCGATCCACTTCATGACCAGTTTGACGAGTAGTGGAAAAATGCCTAGCAATGCGAAAGCAATGAAAAGCTGGAGCAATTGATGGGGTGACAACACCGCTGCGGCACCCTGTTCTGCAAGTTGGCTCAGGTTAGGCACACTGGACCCCGCGTAAACGTAGACCGCCGTGCCTGGCAGCATGCCGAGTTGACTGACCCACCAGTATGTTCGCGTTGAAAGAGGCGTTAGCCCCATGACCAGATTGATTACAAAAAAGGGAACCACAGGAATCAATCGCAAGGTGAACAAGTAAAAAGCACCCTCGCTCTCAAGGTGCTTGTTGAAGGTTTGCAAGCGGTCGCCAAACTTTTGTTCAATGCTGCCCCGCAACAGGTAGCGACTGGTAAGAAAAGAAATGGTTGCGCCAGCCGTGGACGCAAAACTGACCAGCACAAGTGTCGGAGCAAACCCAAAGTACCAGCCGTACAGAAGTGTCAGTGGCGCCGCTCCAGGAAGAGACAAACCTGTCACAAGTACGTAAATACAGAATGCGGCTCCAAAAACTAACACTGGGGACTGTTGCTGGAATTCTCGGAGCTGGTTTTCCTGAGTGGCCAAATAATCCAGCTGCAAGTACTCACCAAACTGCCACGCTAACCCTGCGGCGATGGCGGCAACGACCATCAGTATGAACAGTTTGCGGTACTTTCGCCAAACTGACTGTGACGCGACATCCAAGGCTGTGGCATTCTCTGCATTTTCAGCACCAGGCAGGACGCGATGATCAGCGTCACCGGCTGTATTGTTTGGGCTGTTGGCAGCTTCGGGGCGGTTGGGTGTTCCCTGGGTCATGCGGGCCTGTTGGGGCGTTGGCTGGTTCTTGGCTACTTCAATGAGACTTGCGAAACTGCGGCCCGAACTTCGATGACTCTGCGACTGAACCAGTTTCCTGAGAGGTGTTGAGATCGTACCATCCGGCAATCGTGCAGTCACGGGAAATTGTGGGTTACTTGCATGCATCAAGCAGGAAAGTAATCGACCGGTATGTTGCAGGGCAAGTGATGACTTTAGGTCCGGATCAACGCTGACGCGTGTGCATGATCAGTACGGCGTCATAAGGACGTCCGCATCAGTCACAGGGTTTTTACAGATTCAGTGTGCAGGTCGTGGAATCTTCCGTGTGCAAATACAGGAATCGGAATCGTCATCAGTGAAATGAAATAAGTGAAATGAAAAAGGGAGCTACACGAAACGTGCAACTCCCTCACGTGGGCTGCGCTGTGGTTGCTTGAAAGACCGCAGCGTTTTGCGACTTGGTCAATGTGGACCAGTTACGCCTACCAGATCCGGACGCGATCTTCTGGTTTCAGGTAGAGAGCGTCGGTAGGTTTGATTCCAAACGCTTCGTACCAGGCGTCCATGTTTCGCACGATTCCATTCACACGGTACTCACTTGGGCTGTGGGGGTCGGTTACCAAACGCTTCAGCAGTTCTGGCTCTCGGTAGAGTCGTCGCCAGATTTGAGACCAGCCAAGGAAGAATCGTTGATCGCCAGTGAGTCCATCAATGACGGGTGCTTGCTTGCCATTCAAGGACAATCGGTAAGCTTTGTAAGCAACGCTGAGACCACCAAGGTCGCCAATGTTCTCGCCCAAAGTCAGCTTTCCGTTGACGAAGTTACCTTCGACGGGCTCGAATGCGTCGTACTGGGCAACCAAGCCTTCGGCTCGACGTTCAAATTCTTCGCGGTCGGTTTCGGTCCACCACTTTCGCAAGTTACCGTTACCGTCGTACTTGCTTCCTTTGTCGTCGAACCCGTGGCTCAACTCGTGGCCAATGACAGCTCCGATAGCTCCGTAATTCACGGCATCGTCAGCTTCCATGTTGAAGAAAGGTGGCTGCAGGATCGCGGCAGGGAAAACAATCTCGTTCATGACGGGGTTGTAATAGGCATTGATGGTCTGTGGCGTCATATGCCACTCGTTGCGGTCGATCGGACCACCAAGCTTCTTCAATTCTTCCTTGGTTTCAAATTTCGACGATGCCAAAATGTTGGTCGCAAGCGTAGGAGATTGAATCTTCAGACCTGTGTAGTCTTTCCATTCGTTTGGGTATCCAATCTTGGTGGTGAACATCGACAGCTTTTCCAGTGCCTGCTTCTGAGTTCCCTTGCCCATCCAGTCGCGGGTGGTGATTCGCTGAGCAAACGCTTTCTTGAGGTTCTCAACCAACTCGTTCATGCGTTCCTTGGCGGCAGGCTTGAAGTACTTTTCAACATAAAGTTGACCCACTAACTCACCCAGCACACTGCTGGTGACATTGACACCGCGCTTCCACAAAGGTTCCTGCTCGGTGACGCCGCTGATCGCTGTGGAGTGGAACTGGAAGTGTCGCAACTCCAACTCTTCGGTCAGACTGCTCGAGTAGCCGTCGATTACTTGCAGACGCAAATAGTTTTTCCATGTTTCCAAATCGACCTCGGTGAGCAGCTTGCCCAGTTGCTCAAGGTAACTGGGTTGACGGACCACAAACTCTGTCTGCTCCCTCAGTCCGGATGCTTTTGCGAAGGTAGCCCATGGGAATTCACCCAACAAAGCCTGCATCTGTTCACTGTTCTTTTTGTTGTAAGTTTTCTCTGGATCGCGGTTCTCAGTCTTGGTCCATTGCTTCTCAGCAAGCGTCCGCTCAAGGTCGTAAATCGCTTTGGCCGAGGGCTCGGGATTTTTCGAGCCTGCAGCAGCAAGCATGTCAGCAACGTACGCAAGCAACTCAGAGCGAAGCTTCTTGTAACGTTCGTCGTCTTCGAGGTAGTAGTCGCGGTCGGGCATGGTTAACCCGGACTGAGTGACATAAACGGTGTACTGATCACTCTTACGTGCGTCCGCATTGATGTACGGGGCGACAGGACCGTAAACACCCGACTTTATCAAGAAACCGAGGGTCTTTGCTAAATCTTCTACCGACTTCACCGTGTTGATTCTTCGCAGTAACGGTTGGATCGGCTTGATACCTGCATCATTACGAGCCTTCATGTCGAGAACTGACTTGTAGAGGTCACCGACCTTCTGAGCGGCCGTGCCGGGCTCCGCTTTGGATGCTGCTGCTTCCTCAATCAATGCTCGGACCTCCGAGCGGGTCTTGTCATCCAAAACCGTGAAGATGCCGTAATTTGATTTGTCTCCTGGAATGTCAGTTTTGTTCAACCATTCCTGATTGGCGTACCAATAAAAGTTCTCGCCCGGTGTGATATCAGGACTGAACAGGGCCTTGTCGATGCCCGAGATCTTGCCTCCATCCGGTTTGGGGTCTGCCGCTCGCGACACAGTGGGTACCAGTAAAGTCAACAAAGCGACAATCAGGAAAGAATGTTTGAACACGATGCTTCAATTGGGTTGAAAGGTCGGTTTTGAAAGTTCTGTGTTGAAAGCCAGTAGGGCAGTGCGGGACGATTGCATTTGCAAGCAAATGGCTGCCGGCGACGATTCCTGCTGTTCGCCTTCGGAAAACACCGCAAGGGATCAACCAACTGCCTCGAAAACAAGTCAACGGAAATGAATCTTTGGGATCAGGTGAACAGGGTGAGCAAGCTCAGGTTTATCAGAGTTGACAACCTGGTCTCGTCGTCGGCATGGTCATGTGGTCGAACCACGTATGCATATCCTAAGGTCTTCGTGTTGGTGTGTTAACTGCCCGGAGCGGCGCGTCGGCAACTAATTAAACGTTAAAGCTTGGAAGGGGATTCAGATGTTCCCTACCCATGGCGCGGTACCCCGAATTTGTAAGCTGGATTTGTGCACAGCATCAGTCATTCTTTCAGCCTGCGTTCTGACGCTTCTTGACGTCTCAAATCTTCTGGCAGGGTTCCGATGCTCGGTAGACAGCGTTGAACAACGCACTACGTTCTCGAGCCGGTAAGCCACGTTCTCGAGCCGGTAAGCAGCGTTCTCGAGCCGGTAAGCAGCGTTCTCGAGCCGGTAAGCAGCGTTCTCGAGCGTCAGGCTGTGATCGATTCACGGCGATCTGCTCCCCCTCACTAAAATACAGTACGGAAATTTAGGCTGGGACCTTGGATGGGAAACAGGGGCGGCTTTGTCCTTGGAGATGATTGTGGCTCAAGCTGGGTTCCCCTGCGCCTGCTCGATACGTCTGCTCGGAAAGCTAGGTGTGTTTGGGGTACAGGGCAGAATAGGAAGAAAGCGTTCCGCCAAGTCGGTGATCACTGGCCGACATGCCTACTAGCCGTCTAACGCCATTCGCTGCACCAATCCTTCGTCTGGACACCACTTCGAATTCGCCACTCACGTAACTCGTTCAGCATCTCGTTCTTGATGTTCTCGCTCGCAGGATCGTCCCACAGGTTGTTCACTTCGTTGGGATCAGCCATCAGGTCGAACAGTTGACCGTCGGGCTCGTCTAAAAAGTGGACCAGTTTGTGCGTCTTGCTGCGTACCATCGTCATGAATTCGCACCCCGTCAGCACAGCGTCTTTTACCTGCTCACAGTAAACATAATCTCTGCCCGCAAAATCATCGGTCGTCTTCGGGTCCAGAGCAGGATTCAGTGATTGTGCTTCCCAGTCATCCGGTGGTGTGATGCCAGCCCACTCAAGGATGGTGGGCCCCAGATCCATCTGTTGAACCATCGATGAGATCGCGCGGGGATCACCAAATTTTCCCGGCGCCCAGACGATCATCGGCACCCGAGTGATCTGTTCATACATCGTCCACTTTTGGCTATGACCGTGGTCGGTCAGGCAGTCACCATGGTCACTGGTGAAGATCAAAATTGAGTTGTCCAAATAACCTTTGCGTTCCAAGGCATCAACAATCTCACCGACCTTCTCGTCGATCATGGTGACATTTGCCAAATAATAAGCACGCTGCCGATGTCGTTGCTCATGGCTTGGATTCAAATCCATGATGACTGAGTCATGATCAATCTCCTGGTTGTGAACACGCAGTTCCTTCAACGCCGGCGGTTGGTTTGCCAGTTCCTGTTCTGTTACTTCCAACATTGGGAGTTCTTTCTGCAGATATGGCTCCGCGTAGCGTTGGATCGGATCATAGGGTGGATGGGGCCCCGGAAAACCGATCTGCAAAAACAATGGCTTCATCTTGGGCTTGTTGTCGATCCACCATGTCGCCATGTCGCCCACGAATACATCGGGATGTGTGTCCTCGGGAAGTTCCCATTCAAAAGCTCCCAAGGCAGCATCGTAATCGGATCGCTTGCGGTATTGTTCTCGCTGCTGTTTGACCAAACCCCGATAACGCAACGCACGGTCCCATTCATCAAAGTAGTAACGACCTTCTAGGTAACGGTCTTTGTTCTCAACCACAAAGCGTTCGTGGAACCCCAATTCAGTTTGAAATGGCCACGAATGCATCTTGCCAATGTTGGTGCAGTAGTAGCCCGAATCGTTCAGATGCTGAATCCAACTTCGACGCCACGAGTCGGCATTCTTCAGAATCCCCGTGGTATGGGGATAGTATCCCTTGAACAGACTGGCGCGGGCTGCCGCACAGGATGCTGCCGTCACATGGCATTGTTCGAACGAAATCCCCTCGCGGACCAAACGATCTAAGTTGGGCGTGTCCATGTGGTCGTAGCCCAGACCTGCAATCGTATCGTACCGCTGTTGGTCCGTGATGATGAAGATGATGTTGGGGCGATCATCGTTGGGGATGGGGTGGTGGACGAACATGAGTTGTTATCTACCTTTCGGGCGTGCGTGGTGTAGTAAATGCGCCGGTGCTGGTTCTGCACTGATAACTTAAAGCGTCAAGGCTAATCCAAACAGCAGACTGGCTGACCTGAAAAATAACGCTCGTGCATCAAACGTGCATTAAATAGCAACGCTCCGGGGGCGTTGAGCACCTGAAGTGACAATCAAAAAAAACGGTAGGGCTGTCGTCGAAGACCGCCAAGGGGCATCCAATGGTGCTTCCGCTGCCTCTGGAAATGGTGACGGGCGAGTGAAACGGCTGCCTGGCGAATCCAGAAGCAACAGTAGCAGTGCTGAGTTGCCCATGCGTCCGTGGTAAATGGGTAAGTGGTGGTGCTATTCACCGATGCGGGATAACATAAGTCTCCCAAGTGACGCCACTTCATAGCCCGAGGTGGCAGAATAAGAATGGATCACGCAAACAATACGTCATGACAGATTTCTTTGACTCCCGATATCCTTCGATCGAGCACCTTCGTCAACGAGCCAGAAAGCGAATGCCCCGCTTCGCTTTTGAATATTTGGAGGGTGGTTGTTTTTCCGAAGTCAATCTGCGACGCAATACCGATGATATCCGCCAGATTCAACTTCGACCCTATTACTTGCGTGACTACGCAGGGTCAAATCTGGACACGGAGTTATTCGGGCAAACCCGTAGTGCGCCGTTCGGTATTGCGCCGATTGGGTTGCAAGGAATGATGTGGCCCAAAGCGACTGAGTATCTGGCACAGGCTGCCTTCGCTGAAAACGTGCCATTCATCTTAAGTACGGTCGCGACTGCCAGCATTGAAACCGTTTCTGAAATCACCGAAGGGAATTTCTGGTTCCAACTTTACCATCCGGTGGAAGATGAACTGAGGGATAAGCTGCTCGACCGCGCCTCTTCGGCAGGATGCCAGGTGCTGGTTATTTTGGCTGATACGCCCACCTTCGCTTGGCGGCCCAAAGAGATCCGCAACGGGCTTTCGATCCCGCCCAAAATGACTTTGCGAAATATCGCCCAGATGACAACTCGACCTGCGTGGGCATTGGGGCAGTTGGCAGCAGGCGTGCCGGAGTTCAAAACCATGAAGCCTTACATTCCCAAGGGGCTCAACATGAAGCATCTCGGACTCTTCATGAATAAAACGTTCTCGGGTAGACTTAATGAGAACAAAATCAAAGCAATTAGGGAACGATGGAAAGGTAAACTGGTCGTCAAGGGAATTGTGAATGAAGAAGATGCTGAGAAAGCGATTGGTCTGGGAGTAGATGGAATCATCGCGTCCAATCACGGCGGACGGCAATTGGATAACGGTCAGTCGACAATCCAGCCGATGACGCAATTGGCAAAAAAGTTCGGAGACCAGACAACGGTGATGATTGACAGCGGATTGAGGTCAGGACCGGACATCGCCAATGCGTTGGCGAGCGGGGCCAAATTCTGTTTCATGGGGCGTTCATTCATGTACGGTGTCGGTGCCCTGGGCAAGAAGGGAGGGCATCACACGATCTCGATGCTTAAACGGCAGGTTCAACAGGTGATGGAACAACTGGCCTGTGAGCGAACGCATGATTTCCCAAAACACTTGATCAAGTGAAGCGGCTTAGTGAGCGAGCGGAACCGCAGCCGCCAAGGCAGCGGGGCGTGTCTGGGACCATCAGCAAGTGGGGAAAATCACCCGCGAGGTGTTGTGCAGCGGTTTGCCGGAAACTTGGTCAACACGGCACACCAGTGGTGTGCCATGTGAGATAAACGGCTGCTCACCGAGTACCGTTCTTATCGAGCTTTTGGCGCGACGAGGAGGGCTCGCCCATTTCGTGCCAGTATTCGACCCCTTGGTCACTGGGATGCCAGCACAAACAGACCGCTCTGCGATTGATCACAGCCGGAAAGTCGACCGAACCGTCGAACGGCATATGAGGTTCCAGCCCCAACGCGTTCAATTCTCGAACGCAGGCGGCAAGTCGTTGCTCTTCGTCCTGCATTGATCCGCGGATGTCGACCAGCTCCTCCTGATAGTCGGGCTGGTCGGTTGTGCCTTGAAGTTGGTCAATCACGCTCAGCCGCTCGCGTTGCCGCTCCACGGTTTCGTGTAGCTTCTCCATGTCGGCCATGATGCGTTTGACCAGAGGCAAAGTGGCAGTCGCAGTGTCCACCGTGAATGGCTCGCCAACTTTCGAAGGCGAGTGTTCGTCGGAGTTCTGGAGAGCGCGGACCATGATGATTCAGTGGGCTCAGGGGCGGTGTTGGAGAAGGTTCTGTTGACTGGGAAATGGACGGGACGGTTTTCGATATACAGGTACAAGTCGTTTTGATTAGATTTTAACTAATCGATGCTCTGCTACTGAAAGCAATCCTTGTGCTGCACTGTGAGGCATTGGCAACCTCGGTGACGTTCTGGCAACCTCAGAAACTGTCGCAACCGGTGACTCTTTTTCAAACGTCACCGCTGCTGTAACAGGACAACCCTACGTAAGTAGGACGTTGGCCGCAGCCAAACGGTTCTGCCATTCAAGCGTTAGCGGGAGTGATTCCGGCATGTCGCATCGCGTTACGCAGATTTTGGCTGCAAGGGGATGATACGCCGAGGAGAAGGAGCGGCAAGGTGGCGCGATTCCGAAAAAGCAGTGACAAGTGTCCAGTGGTAGGCCGGAGGCAGTTTGAGACTTGGCCCCTCTGCGGAAGGGGCGTCATTTCCCACTAGGAGTGGGCCAAAAAATGGCAACTAAACCAAATGCTTGCAAAAAGCGATAGTTTTTGGAGTAGGGACGCCCATTATGCTGGTTCAAAGGTCAGAAATCGGTGCTTGTCAAGTCGTATTTCCTTGACGCGCACTTTTTTTGGCATAGAGTTGAGGGTGGAAGGAAGAGCGAGTGCGTAATGGAAATGTCTCGCGAAAGCAACCGGCCTACGTGGCGGTGATTCCAGGACCAGAAGAACAGTACGGTTCCTGCCACACTACGACACTGTAGGCACACGCAAAATCGAAATGAATCGGGCCGGTTAGAAAGGACTGGAGAATGTTAGTTTTATCAAGAAAGAAAAACGAAAGTATCGTCATCAACAACGACATCAAGATTGTCGTGGTTGAGATCCGCGGTGATAAGGTCCGGCTTGGCGTCGAGGCGCCGCGGGAGGTGCCTGTACACCGTCGAGAGGTTTACGACGCCATTCAGCGAAGTTTGGAGTCTGGTGACGCTCCGGTCGAGTCCTCGGCTGATTGAATCGGGCCGATGGTGAGTGCATCAACGGCAGCGATTGGCATTCAGCGGGACTGCCCAACGGAGCGGTCGGTGAGACTGTCTGATCGCCTAGACAGTTTGACCGGTGTTGACCTTCTCCGTTGATGGGCATTGACCACATTTGCCAGCCCCCGAAACTCTGATTTGCGAGTGTTGCATCACCGCAAATTGACGACGAAATGGGGGCTCTTTTTTTGCCATTGGGTTTGCCACCGAGTTTTGTCACGCATTGACGGGTTCAAACATTTTTAGATGTTTTCATTGAACCCTTGACGAGTTCGGCATCTCTTAGGTAAAACCCCCACTCACCAGTGAGGTTTACTCAAATTTTGAGTCCGCATTGTCGAATACAAGTTAGACGGCCCCTTCGTCTAGCGGTCTAGGACACCGCCCTTTCACGGCGGTAACACGGGTTCGAGTCCCGTAGGGGTCATCAGGAGAATCCCCGCATTTTCCTCAATGTTCTTCAGAGCTCTTGAAACGTCAATGTTTTGAGGGCTTTTTTTGTGCGATGACTCAATCGCCGGCGCGACGTTCTGACGATTTCCTGAATCGGTGTGGTCATATGCGTGGTCATCTGTGTGGTCATCACCACAAGCGTCAGCGAGACCGGATGCCAGGTGAAAATCCCGACTCGACGGTTTTCGGTAAAAATCCCGTTGAACGCTCTCGCTGTGCCCAATCCAACTGGCGACGGAGCGAGCCGGGAACCTATCGAGTAAATCGTTCTCACATGAAATCCGACAATTCTGGAGAAGCTTCGGCCAGACCTGAAAGCCAGCAGCCTTCACCTTCTTCTTGAGCGTGGTCACCGGGTTCGCTTGCGCCGAGTACCTAGTCTGAACACGCCCAGCTTTGTCACCCATCCGAATTGGGGCAAGCACGTCCCACAAGTCAGGAAACAGCGGACACAGCCGGACGCCTGATTTAGGTGAATCAATCCGAATCGAACCTGATTCGTCGTCGAACCAGGACCAATCACCAGCCAGGCATTCACACCTCCGAAAACCACCGAATCGAGCCATCGCCAGAATCGCTCGGAGCGACGGGCAATCCATCGAGTTGATGATGTCCATAGCGACCTCCCTGGGAACGTAGAAATCACGGTCGGTGGTTCCTCGGACGGTCACCGGCATTCCTAAGAATGGGTTCGCTGTAACCAGGCCGTCCCGCATTGCAGCGGCATAAACCTGACGACATCTGCCTAGCCGGCGACGGATCGTGTTCTCTGCCAGGTTTTTCGATTTAAGATTCTCACGAAGTCGACGAGCGTCCTGGGGAGTTACCTCATCGAGCCGGATTGAAATTCCCAGGAATCGCACGATGTCGCCGGCAGCGAGCTCCATTTGCGACCTGGTTCCTTTTCCGATGTCTTTTCGGCCGTCGATGTAGCTCCGGAAAAACTGAGCAACGGTCGGCATCCTAGGAGCGTCGGCATCGGATGTGGTGGCATCAATCAAACCAATTCTCGCGAGTTTCCCCTGGAGATTTTGCGACAATGATTCAACCCAGGCCGCGAGCTCCGGCGAGATGTTTTGACCAAGTTTCCGAGACGCGACCAGGGCATCAAGATTGCTTGCGAACCGCTGGGCGTCGCGCTTGCTTGCTTTACCTATCGCGAGACCTCGCTGTTTGTCGAGCTCGTCTCGAAAGCGAATTTCGACATAACCGTTTCGTCGTCTGATTGAAGCCATTGCCTTTTCTCCTGGTGTGCCTTTGGTGAAACGGAATATGAGCGATTCGCGTTTTTGGGTCAAACGCCAGGAAGTCAATTCGCGAGTGTTGCGGGAAACCGAAACGAGTTTGAGTTTCGTGAATGTTCGCGAATGTTCCGGCGTTTTCTTAGGATCGTGAGCGGCAAAACTCACTGCTCTGCGATTCGAAAGAATTTGAACGGCGAGGGTGTTTGCAGAAAAAACTGATATGTGAATAATCCGAAGTCGCTTGAACTTCTTCACTACCTCTCAAGGGACAACCATGACAAATCGAAAAGCAGCTTTATCTCCTGAGCTCGCGGCATCTGCCCGACTTCTCTCCGCTGAACAAACAGCCGAGCTCTTAGGCATCACAGTTCGCAGTCTGGACGCAAATATCTCGCGAGGTTTCTTGCCGGCCGATCTTTGCATTCGCGTCGGAGGCTCAAAACGTTTTCGCCTGGCTCGACTCATTGCCTGGCTCGATGAGGCCGGAGGGAAGCCAAAACAGACTGGTTCGGAGGGCTCAGACAATGCGTGAAAGCGAAACAAAAAAAGAGCCGCCAGTGCGTGACGCTGGCGGCCCTCATTTCTCGTTCCTAAACACAAAGGAAGCCGCGATGATAGACAACATTTCCGACATTTACAAACCGTGCTCAATCGAGCCAGGCACGGTCGAACATAAACAGCTAATCGCTGACCTGGCGAAGCGTGACCAGCATCTCGAGCCAGGCGAACAGGTCGCGAGGCATCCGGAGTACGCTCATATCTTTGCGACGAGCGAGGGGCGTATTATCAACGCCTGGAAACGTAGCGAAACCAAGCCGGCTCGGATTGCTAGGCTCTATAAACGCCAGGACGGTTACCTGGATTGCGGCGTCACCGTCGCGTTCAAAAAGCAGCGGACGGTCAAGATTCACAGAACCGTTTTGGAAAGTTTTCGAGGGCCGGCCCCTGAGGGCCACGAAACGTGTCTACACCGTCGACAGTCGACACTTCTGCACAGACGCCCGTGAAACCGCGTTAAGTGTCGACGGCCAAGCAGCCGGTAGGTCTACAAGCCAAGACGGTGACCGGGGGGCTACCAATTTCTGACAAAACAACATGACAGATGAACTCGCAGCCAGGTACGGGTTTTTCCACAAAATCGGCATATCTCCGGCTCCGTTTCACGTTATGGAACGCCGGATCTCCTGAAGTGTAGATCGTCGATGTTTGTTATCCTTCTCCCAGAGACCACGTGTAACTTCCGCCTGACCTCACCTACCAATGTCTAACCCTGACTTCGATCCGTACCACGAATGGCTGGGAATCCCTCCCGATGAACAGCCAGCCAACCATTACCGGTTGCTGGGGCTGGAACTGTTTGAGGAAGACCGGGATGTGATTGAGTCGGTATCTCTTGAGCAGATTGCTCATGTTCGCACATTCACGCTTGGTCCTCAATCTGAGCAGTCGCAGTCGCTGCTAAACGAGATGTCCGCAGCTCGGGTGACACTGCTTAATGCAAAGAGCAAAGAGGTATACGACCTGCAATTGCGATTCAGGCAAGCAGAAACGGAATCTGAAAGCTCTTTGCCTCCACTTACTCGAATCGCACGATTAAAAGCGATCGACGGTGCCACAGATGCATTGTTGGACCAGGATTACGCTCGAGCAGTGGCGATAATTGATGAGTTAGCTCCAGAGAGTATCGACGGTGAACTAGAACAGCTTAGGGCAAACGCTGAATCCTTAACCCAGGAGGTTGATCATCTCCGCAAGACGATCCAGCAGGCTGTTACCGGCGGGCGTTATGACGACCTGTTGCCAGTTGTTCAACAGTATCTACTACTTAAGTCGGCAGATGTTTATGCACTGCAACTACAAGATCAATTGGTTGCTCGAGAAGAGCAAGAACAAGCGGCACCACCACGCGACCACAGTTTGGATCAGGGGTCGGCAGCAGTCGCGGAAACACGGCAGCAGCAAGGCAACGCTCGTGCCGCGGATCAGTCGGAAGAAATTGATCCAGGTTTGGCGGCTAAACAACGCAATCGCAGGCTGTATATCAGATTGGGTGCGGCGATAGCATTGGTCTATGTGATCATGCTTTCGGTGATGCTCTA
>Ga0315320_10002876_pt1 | contig 14169 bp, 6 predicted proteins | sample M140m21515metaG_FD_203458 | JGI IMG/M metagenome (GOLD analysis project Ga0315320, IMG submission 203458) | Ammonia-oxidizing marine archaeal communities from Monterey Bay, California, United States - M1 40m 21515 | ecosystem: Environmental > Aquatic > Marine > Coastal | place: USA: California... | reverse complement strand
CTCAAGGAGCTCAAGGAATAACAGGTGATCAAGGACTTCAAGGAACTCAAGGAGCAACAGGTGATCAAGGACTTCAAGGAACTCAAGGAGCAACAGGACTTCAAGGACTTCAAGGAACTCAAGGAGCAACAGGACTTCAAGGACTTCAAGGAACTCAAGGAGCCCAAGGAATAACTGGACCAGCTGGAAATCAAGGAGCCCAAGGAATAACTGGACCAGCTGGAAATCAAGGAAATCAAGGAGCACAAGGAGCAACAGGATCTGGAGGACAGCCAGGAGCATTTATTCCCACATCCACAATTAGTTTTTGGTCAGCCGGCCTTTTAAGAAATTCTCCTCTTTCTTCGATTCCATACTTGGCTTTTGTGGACCTCGGCCCTGTCCGTACGCTCCCAGGAATGCCCATTTTACCACATGGTATGGGAGCATATTATAATGTCTACGGTGAGGCTATTGGTCGTGTTGGGCGCGGTGCGCCGATCGGATATGGAGAATATATGTCGTATAAGGGTGAAATAATAGGTGCTGGGATTAATTTAAACTCCGCCTCTACCAGCGTGCCCACGGCGAATTTTAAAATTCATGTAATTAATTATTCAACCGCTCAAGCTTTCAATTTCGCCCAGAATAGTGGCTTCGGAGTGGGTTCTGTATCATACAACACAGCTATTCCTTTTCCTGCTAATGGCACCACCGCAGGGGTAGGAGTTGTTACTGCCAACCCTAACCCCTATCCCTCAATCCAGTTCGCACCAGGAGAATATATAGGAATATACGTAGATGGCCCACCCGTCCCGATTGACCCTGCTCAGCCCTTGCTTGGCGATACGCTTGAGATTGGAATCGAAGGAACCCTATATTTAAATATTTAAATATTCAATAATTAAGAAATATTATAGATAAATAAAATTATTTATATATAATAAATGTCGCATACGCATAAGTTAGTATTAGTTCGTAATATAAGTGGTGGAATATTTACATTGCCTGATAAATCACCAAAAATAACAGACGCGGGAGATTTAGAAATGGGAAATGGATGTAATATAAATGCACATAGAGTAAAGTATGCATCTTTAGACCCACCTATTCCACCAGCTCGACCAAGTAATTCTGCTGTATGGACTGCTTCAGATAATACAAATGTAGAAACAGGTGAGATATATTTACCTAGTAGTACCTATAGTAATGCTCTTATCCAAATTAATAAAACTAATTATGATAATGTTGATTATACAGCATGGTTAGATTCTATAAGTGATGGTGATGTAATTCAATTGAGAGATGTAGATGACCCACTTGACTTTGCTATTTATCGTATAGATAGTTTAAGAGCAGTAACAGCATCAACTATTTATAATTTTGATATAACTTTAATTCATAAAGGAAAATCAGATACAATAACTGCTAGTAATCAATATTTTGTTTCCTATGTTAGAAGAGGAAGTATAGGAGCAACAGGAGAAAGAGGATTACAAGGATTAAAAGGAGATAAAGGAAATAATGGAGGAAATGGAGCAAATGGATTAAAAGGAGACCAAGGAGATATAGGACCTACAGGTTTACAGGGATTAAAAGGAGACCAAGGAGCAACTGGTTTAAAAGGATCACAGGGTAATGTAGGAGCAACGGGAGATCAAGGAGATACAGGACCAAGGGGAGCGACTGGAATCGAGGGACCTACTGGAGCAAAAGGAGACCAAGGTGGAACAGGTTTACAAGGAGCAAAAGGAGACCAAGGAGGAACGGGTTTACAGGGATTAAAGGGGGACCAAGGAGCAACTGGATTACAAGGAAATGTAGGAGCAAAAGGCGATCAAGGAGATACAGGACCAAGGGGAGCAACTGGAATCGAGGGACCCCAAGGAGACCAAGGAGACCAAGGAGCAATAGGTTTACAAGGAGCAAAAGGAGACCAAGGAGGAACTGGTTTACAAGGAGCAAAAGGAGATATAGGGTCTACGGGTTTACAGGGATTAAAAGGAGATCAAGGAGCAACTGGATTAAAAGGCTCACAAGGTAATGTAGGAGCAAAAGGCGATCAAGGAGATACAGGACCAAGGGGAGCGACTGGAATCGAAGGACCTACCGGAGCAAAAGGAGATCAAGGAGTAACTGGTTTACAAGGAGCAAAGGGAAATGCTGGAAGTAATGGTGTCACTGGACCTCAAGGAGCAACAGGTTTACAAGGAACAAAAGGAGACCAAGGAGGAACGGGTTTACAAGGAGCAAAAGGGGATATAGGGTCTACGGGTTTACAGGGATTAAAAGGAGACCAAGGAGCAACTGGATTAAAAGGATCACAGGGTAATGTAGGAGCAAAAGGCGATCAAGGAGATACAGGACCAAGGGGAGCGACTGGAATCGAAGGACCTCAAGGGGCAACAGGTTTACAAGGAGCAACAGGTTTACAAGGAACAAAAGGAGACCAAGGAGGAACGGGTTTACAAGGAGCAAAAGGAGATATAGGATCTACAGGTTTACAGGGATTAAAAGGAGATCAAGGAGCAACAGGATTAAAAGGGTCACAAGGTAATGTAGGAGCAAAAGGCGATCAAGGAGATACAGGACCAAGGGGAGCGACTGGAATCGAAGGACCTACCGGAGCAAAAGGAGATACTGGTTTACAAGGAGCAAAGGGAAATGCTGGAAGTAATGGTGCCACTGGACCTCAAGGAGCAACCGGTTTACAAGGAGGAACAGGAGCAAAAGGAGACCAAGGAGATACTGGTTTACAAGGAGCAAAGGGAAATGCTGGAAGTAATGGTGCGACTGGACCTCAAGGAGCTACCGGAGCAAGGGGTGCGACAGGTTTACAAGGAGGAACAGGAGCAAAAGGAGATCAAGGAGACCAAGGAGATACTGGTTTACAAGGAGCAAAGGGAAATGCTGGAAGTAATGGTGCGACTGGACCTCAAGGAGCTACCGGAGCAAGGGGTGCGACAGGTTTACAAGGAGGAACAGGAGCAAAAGGAGATCAAGGAGACCAAGGAGACCAAGGAGATACTGGTTTACAAGGAGCAAAGGGAAATGCTGGAAGTAATGGTGCGACTGGACCTCAAGGAGCCACAGGAGCAAGAGGACCGACTGGATTACAAGGAGGAACAGGAGCAAAAGGAGATCAAGGAGCAACTGGTTTACAAGGAGCAAAGGGAAATGCTGGAAGTAATGGTGCGACTGGACCTCAAGGAGCCAAGGGAAATGCTGGAAGTAATGGTGCGACTGGACCTCAAGGAGCCACAGGAGGAACAGGAGCAAAAGGAGATCAAGGAGCAACTGGTTTACAAGGAGCCAAGGGAAATGCTGGAAGTAATGGTGCGACTGGACCTCAAGGAGCCACAGGAGCAAGGGGAGCGACTGGATTACAAGGAGCAAAGGGAAATGCTGGAAGTAATGGTGCTACTGGATCTCAAGGAGCCAAGGGAAATGCTGGAAGTAATGGTGCGACTGGACCTCAAGGAGCCACAGGAGCAAGGGGAGCGACTGGATTACAAGGAGGAACAGGACCAACAGGACCAACAGGACCAACAGGACCAAAAGGAGATAAAGGAGACACTGGTCCAGCTGGTCCTAATACCACCTGGTTTTATTCTTTAGCAGTAGGCACTGGTGTGACCTCTCATTCAACAAATGGTGAAATAAGAGCAGGAGGAAATGTAATAGCTTATTATTCATCCGATAAAAGATTAAAACAAAATATTAAAAACATAGAGAATCCTTTAGATAAAATTAATATCATTAACGGAGTTAATTTTGATTGGACTGATAAATTTATTGAAGAGCATGGTGGAGAAGATGATATATTTATTAGAAAAAATGATGTTGGTGTAATTGCTCAGGAAATAGAAGAAGTAATGCCCGAAGTTGTAGCAACCAGAGATGATGGTTATAAAGCAGTAAGATATGAAAAAATAGTGGCTTTGTTAATTGAAGGAATAAAAGATTTAAATGGTCAAGTCAATAAATTAACAGAAGAGGTAGATTCTTTAAAAAATAATAAATAATATATATAATTATGTCAACACCTTTACAGACATCTGGATCGATAAGTCTAGGTAATATACGAGATTATATTGGAGAAGGAGGAAGAATGAATTTAAGTGGTATAACAACACCATATTCAGCTAATCAAATATTTAATTCGGCAGTAAATACGACAACACCATCATCCAATTTATTACGATTAAACGATTTATATGGTAAGACATTTGGAATATATAGTGCTTACTCGAGAAGATTTTTATATGGTAAGAGATTTGTAAATCCGTTTGACGGATATTTTAGAGGATATTTTGGATTAGGAACACCCAGTAGTGGCACATCTGGAATGCTATATACACAGAATAAAGGATTTCCTATATTTCTGAGTTTAACTACAGGTAGTTACTTTAATTGGAGATATCTCTCAATACAAGGAAGAATAAGAGGAGTATGGTATGATATAGGCCCTCCATTCGGATATAGTCAAACTACATGGGATGTAACAGGAGAATATGAAGAAATACAACTGGAAGTATTAAGAATAGGTTTAAGTATACAGATAATGTTAGAAGCTTATCCGATGGCAGATGAGAGAACTAGAGGAAGTGGTGTTCATAACATGGATATAACATTAGAGATATTTGAAGAAGATAGTAGTAGTGGGCTTATTAGATGATAATTATAATATGAAAAATAAATATATTATAATTATTTATAATGACAACAATTGATTTATCAATGACACCATATGAATTTTTTATTGATATGAGTTATAATTTTGAATATTATGATAAAATAAGCAATATAAAATGTATATGTAAAGACGTATTATTAAAAACACTTGATGAAATTAAAGATATTGAAAACTTAGTTAACTATAATGTGTATATATGTGGGAAAATAAATAGTTCATCATCATTTCCCACATGGGATTGTGATTTAACTTTAGAAAATAATGAAAAAGATGATAATATATTATTTGAAATTTTTAAAAAAATAAAACTGATAGGATTGAGTAATAATATTATGTTTGATTTGAAATATATGAGAGATATAGAAACTTGGAATAAATGTGTAGAAACTCCTGATGAATATTTTAAGATATCACAAGCAACTTTTTTTTGGGATAGTTCAAACAACGATTTCAGTCTGGATGAAAATACTAGAACTATGCGAATTAGAAAACAAAAGAATAGATTTTATACTTATTATAAAGCGTTATTGATTAAGAAAAAAGGTGAAACTGAATTAAAAACAGAAGGAATAAATTTTATATCTAATACAATATTACCCGATTCAAATTTACGAAATTCAGGAATGTATGATAACAGATATAGTTTTAGAAAATTAAAACCGATTGATACAACTGGTTTTAATGAAGAAGAAATGGCATTTTATAATTCATTAAAATAATAATATAAATATAATTATTGTATTATTATTATTATTATTATTATGAAGTTGAAATATACGACAGATATATGTGGACAAGAGGTATTGACAGATGAAAATAACCGACATCAGGTAATGATGGAATGGGAAAAACCTTATATGGAAAAATCAATTGAATTATTTCAACCTTTTGGTAGAGTATTAGAGATAGGATTTGGTATGGCTTATTCAGCTACTAGTATTTGTGATTGTAGTAGTGTAACTGAATATAATGTAATAGAATGTTCGCCAGTAGTATGGAAAAAATTTGAAATTTGGCGTGTTGAACAATTAGAAAAAAGACCAGAATTAATAATAAATTTGATAAAGGGTAGATGGGAAGATGTTATTGATGACGAAGGAATATTTGATTCTATTTACTTTGATGATTATAGTGGAGAAAGAGGACCAAAACAAAGAAGTGATGACTTTGTAATGAGAATATTAAAAAATCATACAAAAATAGGTAGTAAATTTAGTTTTTATAGTACCGCATCGGTTGATGCTTATCCAAATATCAAATGTTTATCATGTGTAATTCATAAGTATAATATAGATATTCCGAAATATTGTAATTATGCTAGAGGAACCGAAATGTATGTTCCTGTATATATTAAAATATCTGATGATATAGATGATTTGGAAAAGAACATATTAGGATATGATGTAGAAAAAACAAAAGAAGCATACAAAAATCAATTGGAAAAATATAATAATTATGTTTCTAATAATAAAGGACCAAAAGGACAATTAATAGTTGTTGATAATTTTTATAATAATGCGATGGAAACAAGAAATTATATTTTAACCCAGGAGTTTAAAGTAAGAGGGAATTATCCAGGACAAAGAACACGATCATATGCGACAATAGAGTTAAAGAATATTATAGAAAAATATATAGAACCAGTTGCGGGAAAAATAACAGATTGGCCTATGCATAAAGAAGGTGAAGATGTGTATAATGGTGCTTTTCAATACACAACATCAAGAGAACGGTCATGGATTCATAATGATGGATTTAATAATTGGGCAGCAGTATGTTATTTAACACCAAATGCTCCTGTAACATCAGGAACAGGATTTTATAAATTTCATGATGGAACAAGAAATTGTTTGGAATCGGAAGGAAGAGGGAATAAAGAAATAATTGACAAAGCGAGTCAAGATATGACGAAATGGCAATTAGTAGATCAAGTAGGAAATGTATTTAATCGATTAGTAATTTTTAATTCATTTAATTATCATATGAGTCAAGAATACTTTGGAACAGACAAAAATGACGGACGACTATTCCAAGTATTTTTCTTTTCTACTGAGATGTAAATAATAATAATTTATATTTTAATTATTATTATTATTATTTAAATTAGAATAAATTAGAATAAATGCTCAATATTATAACCAGTATTGTGATAATTTATTCATTAAACTATATTTCTATTAATGTTTTATTATAAACTTTTTTTAATACTGTTAGTCCATTATTATTTGTAAAACGTTCATGTAAAACCCAATCATTATTATTCTTTAAAAAATCATCTATAGCAGGCCATAATCCCATTTTAACATCATCAACAGACATTGAAGAAGAAATAGACAATTCTTTAATTTTTTCTTCTGATAACTGTGCTCTTATAGCTTCGCTCGTAAATTCATCAACTGTAGTATCGTGCATAATAATATACTTATTAGTCAACTTACTAAACTTTGCCAATTCTTTTTTAAGATGACCACCAACATGCCACGAATCAATGAATGTTAAATCAATATTTTCCTTCAAATCTAAATCTAAATCACTTACCCATTCATATGAAACATTTAAATGAGAGATTGATTTTGTACATTCAAGTAATTTACTCACATCACATGGTTCAATATCATTTAATATCATTTTTTTATTATTGCTATTATTACTTATTAATCCATATACTAATGCCCAAGATGATACAGAAGCACGGACTCCACATTCTAAAACAGAATTACATTCGGACGCATATTTATATAAAGTAGGTAAGTGTTCATAAATATCAACAGGATTCAAATAATAATCAAACGGATTTTTATTTAAACACAATGTATCATATATTTTTTTAATGGTTTGTTTGGAGACATTATTGTAACATTCATTAATTACACCAATATTAAAAAAATCATCATATCTAATTTGTTTCAAATTTGGGTATTTATTCGCAAAATCTTGATCTAATTCATAACTAGTTTCTGATAAAATATTGAATCCGGCTTCTAATAAACGATCACACCGAATATGTTCAAATATTTTTGAAGGAATTTGACAAAATCCATGTATATTTAAAATTATTTTACATTTTGCTAATTCTATATCTCTATCATTTCCCCACCCACCCATAATATTTACTGAAAAATTGTTTTTCTTTAAAAAATTTACTATTTTTAATCTTCTATCCGTAATATTAGTAATATCACCACCAGATGTTTTAATAATACCAAAATCAAATTCTTTTTTAGTATTTTTATTTAAATTAATTAACTGTTTTAGTTCATTATCACTACATTTATACGGCAAATATATTTTACATTGAATATTAATTCCATTTTCCTCTAATATTTTTAAATTGCTTTCACTATAATCGTAATATTCCAAATTCGGATATAATTTTAAAATATTAATTGTACCTTCTAATCTAAAAGGAATATTTAATGGTTCTGTATTTAAAAAACTAAATTGAGTGTTTGGTAATTTAGTTAGTATATCATGGTCAAATACTTCAAAGACAAATGTTATTTTAGAAGGATTTTCCGTTAAAATCCTATTTTTATCATTCGTTAAATAAATATAATAATCAGGATAAATATAATTTAAATTATCAATATATTGTTGAATCATTTTTGTTTCAAAATGTGGAGGACAATAAAAAACCCATTTCTTTTTATTCAATCCTAATATAGTTGACCATTCTTCAGCTCTATTTGTCCAAGAACATGATAACGCATATTCTTTTCCTTTTTCTCTCAGTAGTGTCTTTTTTTCAGTTGATAAATGAACCAATGTCTCAATTTCTTCACCTTGATTTATAGGTATACCATAATCGCCTAATGTATCATTTAATCCAGCTATAGGATAATATAAACAAATTACTTCATTCATTAACATTTCCATAGCAGTTATACAACTAGTTTCTGTAAAATTAGTCGTATATAACCAATATTCAGATATAGACATTAGGTCGTATAATTCTTTGGTGTTGAGTTTTCCGTGATATGTAATACTATTATAACTATTAATTATTTTCAACATTTGATTATCTTGTTCATTTATTGGAAAATCTCCATAAGAACATATATCTAAGGTAGCATCTGGTAATTTATCAATAATTTCACTCCATAAATTTAATATTATATGTAGTCCTCTTTCACTCCTTGACGACCATACAAATTTATTTTTTATTTTATTATTCGAATTCTTACTATTGAATTGTGATACATCTATTCCATTATTTATTATTTTTATTTTATCTGGATTTAAACTTGGGTAGAGGGTTATTATATGTGATTTGTGCCAATTGGTTAAAGTAATAACTGTATTAATAACGGTATTATATCTCTCTAATATTTGAGTTGTATTATTACCATTATTTAATATATGTGTATCGTGAAGTGATAATATTAGTTGAAAACATTTAAGATTATTATAATCTGTTAGAAAATTAATAAATCTAGAAATAATAATCGTATGAAATTCCGTGTTGTCTAATAAATCCTGTAATTTATTTTGATGAATATAAGTAACATTATCAAAAATACCTTCTTCTACATCACCGCTTACAATAATTTCATAATTTTTGGGCAATTCATGAGTTAAATAAGCTACTGCTTTTTCTGAACCACCTAGTGCTTTTTTGTCAAGGTGTGATTCATTCCATAAATGTGTCATCCATCCTGTATAAACAAGTATTTTATTAGAAGAAGAATATTTATTATTCTTATCAATTGATTTTTTATTAATTGACTTTTTAATTAAATCATATTTATCAGGATATTTATCTTTAATAATATTTATAATATTTGTCCATACATTTTCTATATACTTCATTGGGTCTTTACTTAGATAATTAATGAAAAAATCAATAAGAGGAATATTTTCTTTATCTTCTTTAAAATACGGTATATAACATTTGTTTATGTTATAAATGGTATTTTGAGTATCTTGGCAATTATTTAATAAAAGATATTTACATGCTTCATATGCTGATTTACCTTCATCACAATAAGAACCGGAAATGGAAGCATAATAATGAAAAAGTTTATATTTAGAATCATCAATAAATAATTTATATTTTTTAATAAAATTCGTATCTTTAAATTTATTGTATAATGATGAAACCATAAAATGTTGACCAATGTTATAATAATATTCCATTATACTCGCAATACATTCAATTCGTTCTTTATCATAATTATATGATTCTCCCCAATATTTAATAGCATTGATATAATCTTTTTTATCTCTATATAAATTTCCCAACATTAAACAGGAGTAATATTTTTCTTGGTTCCAATTACCCAATGTTAATACTTTGATATACCATTTAATAGCATTATCATTTCTACCACAATCTTTGTAACTTTGCGCACAATAAAAAGCATATCTTGCTTGTAAACCAAGATCAGTTTCACTATTATAAGCATTTTCTAATAGTTTAGCATCGTCTAGATATTTATCTGGATTTTTACTTCTATTACCTAATCGTCGTGATAAAATATAATAATCACCTCCCAAATATTCTTCTGATTTTTTAGTATCGATAGGAACTATTGATTCATGTAAAACACCTCTATATTTCCATTTCATTTTATTAGAAATTAATATAGAACGATGATATAATACTGGGTTTTCAAATTGTATATTGTAACAATCTTTGTCTAGTATTAAAGGTAAATTCATATTTCCTTCAATCAAATCATCCGCATCAAATATGAACAAGTAATCTGATTTACCAAATGCGTGTTCTAATGCTTTTGTTCTATTATGACCAAAATCTTTCCATTCGTCACAAAACATCTCTCCTGGTATTTTCCGTTCATGAAAAAATTTGTTAATAATGTCAATAGTATCATCAGTAGAACCAGTATCGGATATAACCCAATAATCAATATTAATATGTTCTAACACATTTTTAAGTGTAGATAATATTATATGGGATTCGTTCTTGACAATCATATTTAAACAGATTGTTTTATCATTTTGTTTGACAATATCTACCCTTATACAATTATCATTTATTAAAAAATACATATCATCTAGTTGAAATAATTCAAACACCCCATTTAACAATACATTTCTTTGGTTATTGTTACATATGTGTTGTTCTTTTTTTATATTATATTGATTCTTGGTACGTATTACATAGTGGTCCAGTGTGATATTAACATTTTTAAACTTATTTTCAGAATATTCAATATTGTTACCGTTATCATACCATGAATTTTTATTTTCTCCATAATTATTTATAATAATTCCAGCAGTACAGTGCGTTTTATGTAATCCTATCTTACCTGTTAACATTGATGTTCTAAATATGGATTTTCCAAAATCATTAGCCCTTCTAATATTCTGCGACACATTACTTATCATGTCATAATTTAATCTTTTAAAATTGTTCGATTTGGTTGAAAAAGAATTATTAAAACCATCATTGATATTTGATACGGTCATGATATTCCAAATAACATATATACACCCAATATTATGACTAATCGTTTTTAAAAATGATTTAATATTGTATCCATTTTTTCCATACATAAATTCATCTATATCTACGATTATTGCCCATTCTGTTTCCGCTTTCATTATATCATATAAATTATCGTTAATAACTGTTATAAGCCCATCCGATGATGAATATGCATTAATCATATCTATATTGCGGTTGTCATGAATTAAAGTAACCACAGATTTATATTTTGAATTTTCTATTAATTCTTCTATATTATCATCGCTATTATTATTAACTATATAAAAATGTTCAACTCCTTGTTCAATATAATGTTTCATAAAATCAATGATATGCGAAGATTCATTTTTGATACATACACCAACTGATAATGTATATTTGTAACTAGTTGTCGATTTAGTCATTATAGGTAAAATAATTATATTATTTTTATATTATAATTATTATATTATTTATATATACTTTTAAGAATTTTTACAATATTCATTTATATATTTTAAATATTTATCATAATCTGTATTATAGTCATATGAATTCATTGTTTCTATCACTTTTGTATTGTCAATCTCGTCATTTATTTCATTTTTAAAATTATAAATATGAATTATTCCTCTATAACCATCGGTAAAATTATAAACAGAAAAATCAAATTGATAATGTAATAATAAAAAATAAATAAACTTCCAAACATCACCAGTCCATGATTCTCCATACTTTAATATTCCATTGTTATAATAATGTTTAATCGGTACTTTATATTGCTCTCGTTCGTTCATAGGTAACACATCATCTATTACGATAGAACCGTTTGGAGTTAAACAATTGATAGCATTAAAAAAATCGTTATATACATATTCCAATTGATGCATACCATCTATAAAAATTATGTCAAATATTTTATTATTTTCTTTGAAGAAATCGTCCGATGTTTTCAATATGATGTTATCCTCTTTATAAGTTGGATCTGGGTCGACTCCTAGTTTATTTTTAATGTCTATATGTTTAAATGTAATTCCGGTTTCAACACCGATTTCTAAATAAGAATTATGTTCTCGTTCCTGTATGATATTGTTTAATACATCACATCTTGTTTTTAAAGTCGTATTATCACTTATGGTTTTATCTATACTCACATTCGGTTCACCTACATTATTATAGTTATCTATAATCTCATGTTCACAATTATCATTTTTATACATCATTTTAAAATAGTTAACTAGTTCTTCCTCTGAACAATCATTATATGAATAACATTTCATCCTGTCAAAACCAAGAGATTCTAATTTATGATACATTTCTTCATGGGTCATACAATTACTTAAAAATAGAAAATCATTTCTCCCATTTTTATATAATTCTCTAACTCTTTCCATAGTCTCTGGAGTATCTATAGCGTCATTAATAATACAATATTGTTTGTCGTAATTCAAATTAATTCTCTGGTTCATTTTTTTATGTTGATATTCATTTTCTCTCTTCCAAATGTGGGAGTGATTAGTAACATATGATTCCTCTTCATACGCGTCCAAATCTTTCATTTTATCATGAACACCATATTTATTGTAGAACATAGGACTAATATACTTGGGACCAATACGATTAATTTCAGAATTTCGAATACTTGAAAAATTATTACCATCATCATTAGCATATTGAATATATTGTGCCTTGTTGTTTTTAGCAACCTTATATTTACTACAACACGTTCTAAGAAGAATCTCATAATCATCACAAATAGGTAGAAATTCTGAGTAGCTTTCTAGTTCCATTAAAACTGATCTTTTCCAAATACGCGGATGATTCGGCAAACAAACCAAATGACTCAGTGTAATATTATTAATATTAGGGGTATTATAGACATAGACCCAATTATCATTGATTTTCTCCATATAATATCCACCATATCCTTTACATATAAAATCATTAAATTTATAATTTTTTCCGTCACGATATAAATGAATAGTATCCCCATATACAAATCCTATTTGTTCATCTGTTTGAAAAATATTATAAGCATCTGTTAAACAATTTTCTAAGATTTCATCGTCGTGATCCATTTCTAATATATATTTACCTCGACAGAGAGCAATGACCTCGTTTTTCACATTTCCGATATTACCACTATTCTTATCACGGTTATATAGTCTGACACGATTATCCGCAGACAACACACTTTTTAAAAAATCAAAATGACTATCTTCCGGAGTGTCGTCCATAATAACCCATTCCCAATCAATAAGAGATTGTTTTTTAATGGATTCATATGCTGTTTTTATATAATCATAACTTTTAAAACACGTAGTAAAAATGGAAAATACAGGTCGTGTATGCTCACGACAATTAATAACATTTGTAACAAAGCAATAATTTACATTATGATTAAATTCATCTATATTTGATATATCGGTTTTGTGAAACCATCGACCTGAAAATCTCTCTGGTAATTTACTAGCAATACAATTATGATATTCATCATATGAACTACCATATGTAACCAATATGTGATAATTTGGATTAAATAGTTTATTTAGATCTTCTATATTATTTGTAATATGTATTGTACACATTAAGTTTTCTTTATTTTCTTCAATATGACTGTCTACTTCCGAATAATTATTGTGGCGAAATAATATTACGCCCGGGTATTTTGACATATAAATAAATAACATTCTATGTTTTTAAGTGTTTTTAAGTGTTTTTAAGTGTTTTTAAGTGTTTTTAAGTGTTTTTAAGTATTTTTAAGTGTTTTTAAGTGTTTTTAAGTGTTTTTAAGTGTTTTTAAGTGTTTTTAAGTATTTTTAAGTGTTTTTAAGTGTTTTTAAGTATTTTTAAGTATTTTTAAGTATTTTTAAGTTTTTAGTAATTTATTAATTTGATTTTAGAATTATTAAATATTATTTGTTATATATAAGTATAAATGTCGTTTACTAGATTTCATGATGACCCTTGTAGAGTAAAAAAACAATTACAAGAAATGACTGGACCTGGTCGTTATATGATAAATCAACCAGGATGGGGTGATAAACCTTGTTATATGGAAGAT
>Ga0315320_10002873_pt1 | contig 14170 bp, 7 predicted proteins | sample M140m21515metaG_FD_203458 | JGI IMG/M metagenome (GOLD analysis project Ga0315320, IMG submission 203458) | Ammonia-oxidizing marine archaeal communities from Monterey Bay, California, United States - M1 40m 21515 | ecosystem: Environmental > Aquatic > Marine > Coastal | place: USA: California... | reverse complement strand
GCTTTCCCCAGTTACGTTTTTTGGCATCCATGGCGACAAACAGCTTCCAGGGGCCGGAGCGGACGGCCTGCAATTGGTCCATCTGGTAATAGTAGAACGCCTCGTGAGGTGAACGAGCCTGCGGCTGGCCGCTCAGTATAGGCCAGATATCTTTACCATCGATGATCCGGTCACGGGGAGCGTTGGTGCCCGCCAGTCGGGCAAACGTAGGTAACAAGTCAATGGTAGCAGTAATCTCGCCACTGCTGGAACCTGCGGGTATCTTTCCGGGCCAACGTACGACACAGGGAACCCGCATCCCGCCTTCGTCTGTACGTCCTTTCTTGCCCCTAAGCGGATCGTTGCTGCCCTCGCGTTGCGAGCCGTTGTCTGAGGTAAAAAGTACAAGCGTGTTGTCATCTAGCCCTTCAGATTTAAGTGTCTCGAAGATCGTTCCCATAGAGGCATCGACTTCTTCGACCCAATCGCCATAGCGACCATTCTGCGATTTCCCCTGAAACGATTTACCTGGAAAGAGGGGGAGATGGACTGCCGTATGGGGTAGATAGAGAAAGAAGGGGCGTTTCTTGTTAGTCGTAATAAAGCGAACGGCTTCTTCGGTATATCGCTGTGTGATGGTTTCCTGTTTAACGGGAACCTCGATAACAGTTTCGTTGCGAACCAGTGGCAAGGGGACTTCCTTACGGTTCATATCGTTGCTGTAGGGAATGCCGAAGTAATAATCAAACCCCTGACTGGTGGGAAGAAAGTCGGGGTGGTCTCCTAAATGCCATTTCCCCAGGCAGGCCGTGGCGTATCCCTGTTGCTTAAGCAACTCGGCGATCGTTACTTCATCCGGACTGAGTCCCTTACGGGCAGCCGGAAAGAGAACGCAGAGATTCTTTTCATCCACGTGCATGTTGACGCGACGTGGGTAACAGCCAGTCATTAGGCTTGATCGAGAAGGAGTGCAGACAGAGCAAGTCGAGTAAAAGTCGGTCAGCCGCATCCCTTCCGTGGCCATCTGGTCGAGGTGCGGTGTTTCTTGTCTGGTGGCTCCGAAAGATCCAATGTCAGCATACCCCAGGTCATCCATAAATACCAAAATGATGTTCGGTGGAGAAGCAGCCTCTGCACTCTGGAGGCCAAGTAGAATGATGCTTAAGAACAGCAGCAATAGGTGGAAACATGATCGCATGGTCAGTACCTCTTATCTAATGATCGCATATTGAGCACTAATATAATTCCATTTTCTGTCCGTTACTACAGTGTTAAATGCAAGCCGCTATGTCGACACCTCTCAAGATCGCCCTGGGACCACCAAAGGAAAGCTGAAGTTTGTGGTGATGCCTGGGGTTCTCACGTGTGTTTTCCGCGACGTGGCGGTTCTGCAAACGTGCCATCCTTACTCTTCATGGGCCTACCATGAATAAGAATTCAATTACTGGGTGGACGGTAAAGAGCGTTGCTAACGGCAAGCACCAGACGGAAACTCTAAGTCCCTCCACATTGGTATCGAAGAGCATGGTCTTAAACTCATTGAAAATTAACACCTCGACCGTTCGCATCCGTTTAAAAGAAACGGTATCTTAAGAGGAGTTGGATTACACATTGCCCGGAGACTTCATTCCATGAAACGCTTAACATTCCTTGGCTCATGCCTCACAGCATTACTGGCCGTCACGGTTTACTTTTCACAAACCCCCTCAGCAGATGCTCTCACCAAAGACACTGTTGCGATAATGACCAACATCCAGGAAGGCGATACCGAAATATCTCGCATAGGCAGAATGAGTTTCGCCCCGAACGGTGTATTACTCGTAGCCGACATCGGATCTGCGAGCATTGTTGCCATTGAAACCGGAGATACAGGGCCTGTCAAAAAGCTAAAAGAACGCGTCAATGACGTTGATAAGAAAATTGGTGCCGCGCTGGGAACCGACAAAGAAGGGATCAAAATTGCTGACATGGCCGTCAATCCTGCCAGCGGCAAAATTTATGTCTCAGTACAACGCAAAGCGGATGGCCTCAATGCGATTATCCTTTTCGACGAAAATGGAAAGCTTACGCCTGTAGATTTAAAAAATGCCCGCTACGTTCGGGTTTCGCTACCCGTTGCGGACCAGAAAACGATTAGTAACATCTCTGGTGTCGAATTTTCAAATGGCCGAGTGTTGGCTGCTGGCCAAAGCAACGAAGAATTCTCCAGTAAAATCTACTCGCTCCCGCTGCCACTAACGCATGGAAAGTCTGGGGAAGTCTACAGCACAGAAACCTATCATGTAGCGCACGGACGCTGGGAAACTAGGGCTCCAATTCAATCGTTCATCCCCTATGAAGAAGAAGGAGAGGACTACATCGTTGGTTCGTTCGCCTGTACTCCGATCGCAAAATTCAAGATAAGCGACATCAAGAAAGATGCACCAATCAAAGGGACTTCAGTCGTAGAACTTGGCAGTGGAAACCGGCCAATGGACATGTTCACCTATGAAAAGAACGGGAAGAAATGGTTGATCACTAACACCGACCGGTTCCATCACGAGCGTCGTCCTTTGGGACCAAGCCAGTACTGGGGTGTTCGTGTCGATATGTCCTATCTACAGGCTGACAAAATCAATGACGAAGCCGCACGACGAGTAGTCACCGAAAAGAGTGGTCCTAATGGAATCGAAGTCGTTGATGCACTATTTTTCGCGAAACATGTCGCGAAACTTAATAACGATGAAATGGTTATTCTTCGCGACAACAAGGGTGCTCTCGATTTGGAAATTTCCAAACTCCCGGAGTAACTGAGCAAGTTGATGTCGAATTTATCAAACAAGACAATCATCAATTTCGTTTTGACGTTGATGATTGTTTCTTTGTTTCTAGGCTGCAAAGATCCGAAACCCAACGCAGGGCCCGCCACACCGACTAGGCAGCTACTGGAATCCAACGAAGGCCCCACGATCAATGCGTCTGATGCGGCGATTCCGGTTATCTCCATTACAATGCCGGTGAAAACCAATCCCGGAAAGAACAGTGACTACCTTTTGTTGGGAAGACGCGACCCTCAGTCAAATAAACTTCACCCTGTGCACGGAACCTATCACCGAACAGAAGATAGCGTTTCCTTCACCCCCTCATTTCCCCTGCTTCCGAATCAGGACTACGAGGCTGTTAATCTACTTACAAACCATTCGACTTCTTATCGCTGGAATTCGCCGAATGGCAACGTGCCCGCATTAAGCATTTCTCCCTCGCATGACATCTTGCCGGCAAATCATCTGAAATTCTACCTCCGATTTTCGGAACCCATGCAACAGGACAGCCCCTGGGAACACTGCAAGTTACTCGATATAACAACCGGAGACGTTGTCCCTCGCCCCTTTCGCCATACCGAATTATGGAACAAATCGGGAGACCGGCTGACGGTCTGGTTTCACCCTGGGCGCCAAAAAACAGGTGTCAATTTAAATGTTGAGATTGGTCCAATCCTTGAACCCGACCACGAATATCAGTTGATCATTAATGCGGACTGGCCTTCACTTGCCGGAACAGCAATTGGAATAGACACGAAAATCAATTTCGTCGCTGGCCAACCGGACCATAGCCAGCCGGATCCCGAATCATGGGATTTAATCATTCCCTCGGCTAATACGCGGGAACCGCTAACGATCCGGTTTCATGAGCCACTAGACTATGCCTTACTAAACAATCGCGCACTTGAGGTAGTATTTAACGAGAGACCACTCGACTCCCATCAAGAGATCTCAAAAAACGGGCTTGGGATTCGGATAATACCACTGACCCCATGGATAGCCGGACGCTACCACATTCAAATCAACCCTAGATTGGAAGACTTAGCCGGCAATAGTATTGAACGACCTTTTGAAGTTGATCTTAAGAAAGAAACCGAAGATCTCTCAAAGGCTCAACGAATCAACTTCACTGTCAATCCTTAGCAAAACACCGAGATTGACCTTGGTCACTTCTATTACATCTACAACGGGAAGAGGATCCATTTCCACGAGTACGACACCAAGTCAGAAACAACGAAAGCTAACAACTCAAATTTCGCCTGCTAACGACTGAATGGATTTCGAGGTGGTTTGCCACCAAGGACGGCTCGGACATCATGGCAAACCGCATCCACAACTCTCCTTTGAGCCTCCTGAGAGAATGCTCCAATATGCGGGGTAACAATGACGTTCGACAATGTAGCTAAGCCCCCCAACTCGGGCGGTTCACTCTCACGAACATCAACCGCAGCGCCGCAAAGACGTCCAATGGACAAGGCCTCATACAGAGCCTGTTCATCTACTATTTCGCCGCGTGAGGTGTTGAGAAAGTAAGCACTTTCTTTCATCAGGCTGAACTGACGGTCTGAAAAAAGGTGCTGAGTCTCAGCAAGTAACGGCACATGACATGAGATAAAGTCTGACACCTGCAAAACGTGCTCAAACTCCAGCATTTGCACTCCCAATTCTTCAACAACAGGAGCATCGTCTGGCAGAAATTTATCATAAGCAACGATCGACATACCAAAGGCAACGGCACGTCGGGCAACCAGTTGGCCAATCCGTCCGAACCCAACTAAGCCCAGAACCTTACCAAATAGTTCCGTCCCCACGAAGTGAGTGCGATTCCAATTACCTGCACGTGTGTCCATATGAGCACGGGGAATGTCTCTTGCCAAATTCAGGAGAAACCCCATCGCTAATTCTGCGACAGCGAGCGAATTCTCCCGAGGTGCATACGTAACCACGATACCTCGCTGGGCGGCTACCTCTGTATCGACGTTATCAAGTCCCGCGCCAGCCCGGGCGACAACTTGCAATTGACTAGAGTTTTCTAACAGTGCTGCTGAAACCTGAGTTTGATTTCTAACAATAATGGCTTTCGCATCCTGCATAGCAGACATTAACGCATTTTCGTCCTGCCAAAGGTCCGGAACAGACAGAACGTCAAAATCCGCCTGCAACGCCTCCATCGCCGGCCCGGAGATCGCCTCTGGGACTACCACTTCCGCCATCCTATTTCACCTCAACTTTCACACCGTCACTTGCCGACAGCATTAACGCATCGACCACTCTCTGATTATCCAGCGCAATTTGGGGCCAATATCTGTTCAACTCACCGGAACGCACAATTTGAACCATGGATTCAACCATCGAGGACTCCTGCACGACGCTGCGACTTTGGTGCTCCGTTGCTATTCCCTGATCATCATGTGTCCAAAAGCGTTGCTTTTCAAGATCCCAGGGCGATAGAAAATCGTCGCAAACGAGGTTCCCGGACTCACCGACAACCTCCATCCATTTCCTACGTGGCAGATCATATCCACAGTCAAAGCTGGCTACACGATCGTTAGCAAACCACATAATCGCCGTCGCACTTTTATCCACGCCATGATGGTAAGTCCCCGATGCATAAACATGGGTTGGCACAGCATCGAAGGCCCATAATGCCGCACGGACACAATACCATCCTATGTCATACAATGCCCCTCCTCCCAGTTTAGCGATATAACGATGCTGGCCTGGAGTCTCCGGCATCTGAATACTAAAGGCGGATACGACGCGTCTCAGCTTCCCAAGTTCCCCACTAGTCAAAATCGTTTTCATATCCTGTGCCCGCGGAGTATGTGACCACATTGTTCCATCCATAAACTGGACGCCGTTCGCGCGACAGGCTGCTAACATTTCTTCAACCTCAGCAGAATTTAGTGCAGCGGGTTTCTCACAGAGAACATGCTTACCGGCTTCTGCGGCTTTCACAGCCCATTCCTTATGCATTGAAGGTGGCAACGGAATGTAGACGGCCTGAATCTCCGGATTCGACAGGGCAACTTCATATCCTTCTGCGGCAAGATTGGCACCATGTTCCGCCTGCCAGGACCGTGCATTTTCTAGCGTACGACTAGTAATCAATTCTAGCTCTGCACCTTCCGTATTATGAATGGCTTTTCCGACTTTAGTTGCAATCCTAGCTGTGCCTAAAATGGCGAACTTCACAGAACCTGTCTCAACAGACATATCATCCTGCCCTTTATATAACGACTGAAACTCCTTCACATTCTCTCGAATTCTTAGTATAGCCCTCCCGCTGATTGTTTACACCTTTGCCTTCATACATTGCTAGCGTTCAATTTGGCACTAATGTTACAATAAAAGGCAGACACACTTTCGTCCCCAACCCTCCCAATATCCTTCATCTATGCACCGGATCCTAAGCCCCATTATTCTATGTGCTACCCATCAGGCTTTTGCTGTCGGCACGGCGACAGAGGCTCGTTTCGACAAGTTAAACTCTCCACTATTGGTTGTGGGGCAAGTGTGCCACCACGTAATACGGATGGCCTTCCCCCGAATAGGGACCAGCTACTCGTAGATGTTCTAAACACTCCTTCATTTTTTTGCGCCTTAGGACTGAGTGGTTTAGCACCATATAGGATGACAGATTACTTGTTTCAGATTTAGAAAATTGCAAACACCAGGAATTACATGGCATCGCCTGACATATATACAGAGATAGAACGTCTCAACGCAATTGATTCAAATTACGATCGCCGCCGGGCCATCGAATCAATTCCGCCGGATGAACGTTTTACCGCGCAAATCGTCATTAACAAAACCGAGCGATTTTATGGGTATATTCGGGAAGATGGCTTTCGTGATGGAAGGGCCGTCGTCGGCACAATAGCCAATGGGGAACAAGAACTCAAACTCGTCTTTCCCCCGACAATGAATGACGTAATCGACGAATGGAAGGAAGGGCAAATGATCACCGCCCACGTCAGTTTCCATGAATTTGATTCAGCGTATGAGCGTTATCAAGTACTTGTTCGGGGGTTAGGCAACCTGAACGAAGTCACAGCCGAGAAACCTGCATCCGAACCTAGCCCTCCGCCACAGGAATCCCCGAATAATACCGCTCCGAAAGAGTTATTGGAGAGCGAACCTGGTACACAAACACAGGAAGCAAATGAAGCTGAAGTGAGAAACCGTACTACGACGGAATCTCAAGAGCCGGTCGCTCCCTTCAACGTTCAAGAAAGTGCCGACGCAAATCAGGACGCTCCTACGGTAAAAACAACAGCACCAGAGGCTCACAGGGCTGAACCTGAACCTAAACCTGAACCTAAACCTGAACCTAAACCTAAACCTAAACCTAAACCTAAACCTGAACCTAAACCTGAACCTAAACCTGAACTTGAACTTGAAAACGTAGTACCGCACGCCTCAGAATCTCTTGAACAGGAAATAGGCGATTCAGCCAAACTTAAACCTGCTTCTCCGCCTCCTCTGGAATCTACAGATGACGGCGTAAACATTGATTCACTCCATCTCCCGCCTCCACCTACAGGAAAGAAACCTGCTACTACCCAGAAAAAACGAGCCAAGGATCCAAACGCTCGGAAACCGCAGCAATCCCGCAAGAACAAACGTCGAAAAAAACGCAAAGCAGAACAGTACGCAAAAGCTGCGGCTATTACAACAGTAGGCTCTTCGCAAAAACCAAGGCCTCATTCCAAAACCAACAAACAGGCGAGCAAGACGAAAGCGAAGACGCTTGCCCCCAATGCTGGTACGGAGTCAAAGAAAAATGCATTTTCAACCTCTCTGGTGACGCTAACAATCCTTGTCACGGTGGGAGTTGTCATCTGGGTATACTCTAACTACGACCGTGACCGAAAGAATCCTTACCGATCATCCACTGTTTACTCCCAACATGACGACATTTTCACTTCCGAGCCACAGGGTATCATCGAACCCCAATCACCAGATGAACGCAATTGGGCAGCGATCCCAACTCGTGGAATCTGGAAACGAGCATCACTGAAAACACGCACTCCCGATTTCACTATCGATGACATTTCAGGCAACACCTACCCATCCTCGATTTGGATGCACCCGAATGACCCGGCCATTCTAATTTCAAGTCGCAAAGCACTACAGGCTTACCGTTTTGAGCCGAGTGCAGGATGCATTCCATACAAAATCCCGACAAACATCCAGACCGAGATCAAAGGTATTTCGCTCTCTGGCGATGGAACTAAAGTCTTGATCCATCAGGGCGGCAAACCACCTGCCAAGCTAATGGTTTACTCCTGGCCGCTAAACTCCAACAGCAGACCAACAATGGAAACAAGCAACTTCACCGATGCCAGTTCGATCTACCTGGCTGCTTTCGACGGATTCGCCTTCGCTCGAGACACCTCAGGCAAGGTGACTCTCCACGAGTTCAACCTTGCCGGGACAGAAGATGCCATGAATCCGTTAGGTTCGCAAGCCAGCCCTCCGCTAAATTACCCCTCGCTCTCTGCGGTAACTAGCCGGCTAATTTCAATCAATGAAAAGCACGACCAGTTAATCGGTTACGACTCTGCCTCGGAGCCTAACTGGCAATCAGCAACAACCGGTATCCGATTTAAGATGCACTCGAGCACTCATACATCCAACTATATCGCAACCATTAACCAAGATCGACAGATTCGAATTTACCAGACTCCATTTAAGCGTCCATACTGGGCTATCAATGGCCTAAGCAGTATACCGTCCTCCATAAGCATGGCACCAAATGGAACGCATTTGGCATTTTCTCCAAACAACAGTTCTAATGAGATTTGGGTCATCAACTTCATGACTGGAGAAGCCATCGCTAAACTCGGTGATGATAAAGCAACAAAATATGACTGGTTCCGCTTTTCACCAAACTCTGAATTTCTTTACGCTTTAGCCAGTAAAAACGAGCTCCAACTCTGGAAACTAAAGGACTAATTAATCAGTCAACCTTGTGGAACATTAAGATCCCGGCCTACGCTCGACTGAATCCATTCCACCGAATAGGCGACGCAACTAAACTAAACATATGGCCACAAACATCATCCATACCCTTCAGTCGCTAGAGAAGATTACCTCCTCCTACGACAAGCGACGTGAAATCGACAAGCTCAGAGAAGTGAAGGGCGAATATATCGTAACAACGACAGCCATAGAAATCGAACGCAATTACAGTTACGTGCGTGAAGATGGATACCGAGATGGCTATGGATTCCTTGGTGCACTCGAGGGGATCGACTCCGAATTAAAAATTTTGCTGCCTACCTCGTTGAATGAAGAGGCCAAAAGCTGGAGTGGCGGTGAAGAACATTCATTTACAGTCAGATTCCTGGATTGGGACAGTTCCTACAAACACTACAAACTACTGGCGACAGGCATCCTCTCTATTCCCACCCCGGGACCTAACTCTACCGGTTCTCTTAAGACGCATACCCCAACTCGCTCTGAACCAACTCCACCTAAGTCCGAATCTGTATTAAAAAGCAAGATTCCTTTCAACGCTGAAACGGATGGACAGGAACCACCTCAACCAAAACCGATCGCCAAACAAAGCATCCAAAGTAACGATCGCCAAAAGGCTCGTAAGACAAGAACACGCCCACGGCGTAGTGAGCCTAAAAAAGAAGGGCTCACACCTCGGACTGCGCAAGTCAACAGTCACAAATCAGGCAGGAAAACAGAAGGGGCAAGCACACCCGCAAACACACCCGAATTGAATCAGACGCAAATGCCTGCCAAGCCAGAAGCACGAGCCTACACCCCCGCTCCAGTTTCCCTCTCAAAATACGCTCCACCGACACTGCAAAAAGTACCTGTGCTCGAACGGGTAAAAACATTCGGCAGCGGTAACAAACCGGTAATGTCGTCAAGGTACTCTCAGCAAGTCACGGACAAAACGACCAGCCCTTTCCAACTTATACAGGGCGAATACAAAAAACCCCTAATTCTTGGGCTCAAAATTTTTGGTGGCCTCTTCGCAGCCTTTCTATTGCTTACTTGCATTTGCTGCGGTGCGATGACTTAAGTCCGGCACGGGACATGCTCAGTCCAAACCCGTTCCGCGAATGTCTATCCCTGCGACACCCAAAAGATCCATGACTGTAGCCAACCAGTTTATCGGCTGTTACTTGGCACTCTTAATAAACTCAACCAAATCAGCCACTTGTTGTGCTGTCAAATCCTTCACCTGCAAATCAGGCATTAAAGACTTATCCTGACGTTCAATAAAGTCCACTTCACCGATCGGGATACTCGTTTGCTTACCCTGAGCATCTACCACAACCACCTGATTTGTATCTCGTGTCTGAAGAACACCCGAAATTACCTGACCACTAATAGTTTCAATCACATAGGACGCATATTTTGCATCGACCCTGGCCGACGGTCGAACAATACTCTCCAACACCGCATGTCGATCAAGGCGTTTCGCGATATCCTCTAGAGAAGGGCCTACAGCCTTTCCAACGGAGCCCAACTGATGACAGCTTTTACACTGGACTCCCTGAGTATTAAGAAAGAGCTTCCGACCTCGTGAAGTATCACCGACAAGTTTAAGAATACTTTCAACATCGACATTCTCTCCCAATGTTTGGGGCAGGATTGCGGGGTCCACGAAAGGCCGATAAAGGCCTAATTCCAGCGATGGCTCAGAGCCATCGACATTTTCATGGATTAATGCCAATGTTTTTTCCTGCGTTCTTATCGCGTAAGCATCTAGAACGGTCGCCAATGCAGCGGAAACCGCCTGCTTACCTCGAGAATCAACCACTGTCTGGTCCACATCAACAACAAGGGAATCCGACTCGGGACTTTCCAGCCCCTCAATCCACTGCTTGATTAAATCAATCGCCATCCAATCCGGTGTTCTGGAACCCAAATGAGGCATATGCCCCAGACCGCCGGTGCTCAGGCGATACAACAGAATTGAACCGGTGGGATCACCTGCTGAAACAATCCGGGCATCGTGAATACCAAAACTACCTCGGGTAGGCCGATGGTTGATGAGTTTCATATTCTCCCAACCTGTTTGATACTGAAGATCGATCGTTGCATTCCCCCCCCCACTCGGACGATGACAGTGGGAACAGTTGGCCGCTAAATATGATTTTACGATTGCTTCTTTATCTGAGCTAAGTCCATTATGAAATCCCGGTAAATCCTTGCTTAAACCTTCTATCGAATGTGCATTCTCTTTGCCGCCTACAGCGTTCACCAACTGGATCACTCCCTCTTCGACCAATCCGTGTGCCTGCCCACGATGATCCTCACCGGGTTTACCTGAATACGCATTGAGTTGCGGCAAAACAAACCCCAATACGGTGGCCCGACTATTATGACAGGTTCTACACTCACTCCGACTGTGATACCGCCATTCGATCTCTCGCTTGCCACCGAATGCCAACACATCGTCAACAACGATTTTCCGCAAACTACCTTCCGCGGGAACTAAATCAGCATCCGTCTGATCTTCACGCCAGGAATAGGTATAAAAATTCCATTGTTCATTTTCAAGAAACATCACCTGCGTTTCCAAACGCGTGTACCCTGTCTTTCCAGATTCGGTAATATACAGTGTCTTCGCCAGCGTCGTTCCTTCGGGGTAGAGCATCGTCCCATTACGTTGAAGCATGACATTCTCCTCCCTGGGCAAACCGATCAAACGATCTGCGGAGGCTCCATCTTCCCACTGCGGCTGGGCAAGTGTGTAACTGAACACACCCGGTACGCGATCGCCCCCATCATCCAATAGTCCTGTTGCGTTGATAGTCCGAGGGAAACGTTCTGTATCCACATCGACATTGTTACTCTCTAGCCGATAAATCCCTCCGGCATAATCGAGCACGAGCAATTCACCTTTCGAGTCCTCACCAAAAGCAATGACTTTTAAACTCGATTGTGCAATCTCCTCAAGCGAAACAAGTTGGTTTCCATCATTGGTCAATGCCCAGAGCACTCCAGTCACATAGTCTCCATAGACATATTTACCTTTCAAATCCTCCTGCTTACCTCGATAAACAAAGCCGCCGGTTATTGACCGAGCCTCTGAGTGATGATGTGCCGCGACCGCGGGAATAACCGGACCAGGTCCTGTCTTGAGGTCAGTTCGAACAGGCTGAGGCCCTTCTGTAACGCTCCAGCCATAATTCCCGCCGCTAACAACCCGAAAAACCATCTCCCAAAGTTCCCAACCGACATCTCCAACCCACAATTCTCCGGTTTCTGAATCAAAACTCATCCGCCAGGGGTTTCTGAAGCCGAAGGCATAAATCTCGTGCCGAGCATCTTCTAATTCAACAAAGGGATTATCCGCGGGGATCGCATACGGCTGATCGGCAGAAGCATTTCTCACGTCCAGCCGCAAAATGCAACTCAACAGATCGTCCACCCCCTGGCCGGTATTATGCCCATCCGGAGGGGAAGGGGGGGCCGCGTCCCCTGTTGAAACGTAAAGCATGTTGTCTGGACCAAACTTCAAGCATCCGCCATTGTGTCCCCCGGACCTCCAGCGAACAATCTCGACTTCCGAAGTCGGGTCAATTTTTGGCAGACCGCCACCTGTCATTTTAAAACGTGCAACCCGAGTTCCCTCTTCAAGATTTGGGCCGTCAATGAATGTCAGGTAGACATACTGGTTTTCCACAAAGTCTGGATCAAATGCAAAGCCATAGGCCGCTGTGGCAGCAAACTCTTCCTGGAGGTCAATCACCAGATTGGGTTCAGTTACCGACTGTTCCGAATCATTGAAACTAAAAAGCTTCCCCTTCTGCTCAAGAACATACAGCAAGCCGTCTTGCGAATTCCCTGTAATCAACACAGGATTAGTAAATGAAAGCCTGGAATACGACTGAACTAAGGAGTATGGCTTTGGCGGTTCAGGACTACCTGACAACTGACTTGATTTCCATATATCACGGGCATCGACATACCCACAGAAGAAGAGCAATAGAAAAGAGCAAGCAAGGGTTCTAAGACACATAGCACACGAGTCCTGAAAAAATGAGATACGGCTATATGTATTGTATCATCTTAAGTCGAGGTCGATATCAACTGGCTTCTCCGACGGTTATCCCCAGCGTTTCACCTTCGTACTCATCACCACTTTCGTCATGAAGAACTTCTTCCCGGACTAATTCAAGTTCGCCAACGAGTGTACTTACTGTTCTCATCATTTCAATCACCTCGCTATCGCCCCGACTCAACGGGCTCCAATCCTCTTCAGGATTATCCGCAGAGACCAAGTTCAGGTCCTGGCTAAAAGCATCATCAACAGCACTGGCCCAGATCACACCTTCCCCTTCCCCCTCTCCTTCAAGTGCATTATTGAGCTCATTAATTACGACTAAAGCATCAATAGGAGAAAACTTATTATCACGGCTGGCATCCCAAAACGGAGCCTGCATACCCCCTTCCCGAACAGACGAAAGGTCCCCACCTTCACCCGCATTAAGACGGTTAATCACGGTGAGTGCGTCCATCGGGACTAGGTGACCATCATCATTGACATCACCAGGACTGGCGCCATTAAACCAAAGATAGTCTGTCACCATTTCGATCGTTACAACACGAGTTTCTGTGGTCACGGTGCCATCCGTTACGTTGTACTCAAAAGAATCAACCCGGTTAAAGTTTTCGCCGGGAATATATTCAAATGTCCCTCCATCGCGCAAAACCAACTGGCCGTATTCTGGCGCGGTTACTTGCGTGAAGACTAACCGATCCACATCCGGATCTTCGACCAAACTGTACAAATCACTGTCATAATCCGGGGCCAGCGTATGATTATCAGCAAGTTCATAAAGCCCATCGGAAGCCACGGGAACATCATTCACCTGGTTCACGATTACTGCAAATTCTTCGATGAAAAACTGATTGTCTTCAAGAGTCTCAAGATCCTGATCGTAACCAGCATCCATGAGTTGTAGAACAACCGAACTCGTTCCAAATGCATTTTCGGGGAATGAGAAATCCAGAGAACCAGTTGTCGCATTGGTAGTGTGGGTCAATGCGTGACTAAGAAGTCCATCGTTCGATACAAACACTTCGGCAACGAACGACTGAGATTCACCAATCCCTGAACTTAGTCCGGTCAGATCGATTTGAAGATCTCCGCTGTCCTCATCAATTGTCACATCACTGATCTGCTCCACCGTTGGCGGCATATCCGTGTGAGAAATACTTATGTGATAATGGCCCATAGAACCGGCTTCGACACCTTCGCCGGTGATCGGATTGTAGTCAACAAGACCTTCATGGTATCCACTGACCCCCAGATAATACGCGGTATCTGCTGCGAATTCATAATGAAGAAAACTGCCCAGACCACCATACGGGTCATCGTCATTTTGAGCCAACTCGTTTCCGTCGGC
>Ga0315320_10002869_pt1 | contig 14181 bp, 16 predicted proteins | sample M140m21515metaG_FD_203458 | JGI IMG/M metagenome (GOLD analysis project Ga0315320, IMG submission 203458) | Ammonia-oxidizing marine archaeal communities from Monterey Bay, California, United States - M1 40m 21515 | ecosystem: Environmental > Aquatic > Marine > Coastal | place: USA: California... | reverse complement strand
AAGGTAATACGGGTTCTCAAGGAGCAGCTGGACCACAAGGACCATCAGGACCATCAGGAGGTCAAGGACCATCAGGACCATCAGGAGGTCAAGGACCACGCGGACTACAGGGTATACAAGGACCACAAGGACCACAGGGACCATCGGGAGGTCAAGGACCAACAGGACCATCAGGAGGTCAAGGACCACGCGGACTACAGGGTATACAAGGACCAGCTGGACCACAAGGACCATCAGGACCAGCAGGACCATCTGGGGGTGGGTCAGCAGTCACCGTAGAAGGAGATTTTGTTGGTCCTGATATTTTGGAGAGCATTTTGGTTAATGATATGAAATCTTTTATAACATTTTATCAAGCTGGTGGTAGGTCTATTATGTTTACTGGCGGAGGTGGACCATCTGGGCCTATGAGATTTACAGCAGGTCATTGCTATGAATTTGGTGAAATAATGTCTGCAGATAATATTGGTTCATCCGTTATTTATAATAATAGTAAAATTTATTTATCAACAATACCAAAGGACCCCAAAATAATAGGATTTTTAGGTAGTATAACATCAGGTGTTACATCAGATGCAGATTTAATACTAGATTCAGTGGGATATTGTGTATCAGTAGGAGATTCAAAAGAATGGAAAGATGAATTCGATGCTAGTGGAAATATAACCGGTAGAACAGCATATATATCTGGTATTAATATTTGTAATGAAAATGGTAATATAGAAATAGGTGATTTAATTTGCACGAGTAGCACAAGCGGATATTTTATGAAACAACCAGATAATTTAATTCACAATTATACCGCTGGTAAATGTATGGAAAACATTATTTTTGATTCTACAGGAAAGAAGCAAAACGTATATTGTATAATGATGTGCGGTTAAATAATTAATTAGATAACAACTTAAAAATCATTATCATAATAATATTATAATGAGTGAAAACGTTGTTATGACACAAGAATCCGTTGCTGCTGTTGAAGCAACAATTAATAAAGCTGAAGAACCACAACCAGAGCAACCACAACCACAACCACAACAACAACCACAACAACAACCACAACAAGTTAATCTTATTAGCGTTCCTATTACAAATGAGAATGTTTCTCTTAATGTTATGGTTGGCTTTTTAAATGTTGCACAGAAAAGGGGAGTTTTCAATGTTCAAGAATCGGCAAAAATTTGGGAATGTATTAGAATGTTTCAAAAACCTTCAGGTCCACAAGGTCCTGAAAGTATGTAACTATACAACCCATAAATGTTGATATCTTTTATATCTTTCTATTTCATTGCATTTCAAACAATATATAGTCCAATAATGGACTACCATACAAGAAAATGGATAAGTTGTTTGCTTACATTCGCTAACAGGTATTAATGAATCTTCAAATTTTTTTGTAAATTGTCGCAAAATTCCATTCTTATCTATGTTTCCAAAAATTTTATTACCACTAATATTAATTATTGTTTCAGTATCGACTTTCATACTAGGTCGCATTTTTCTTGAATAATTATTCTCAATATCATACTGTTTTTGTTTCCATCTACATAAACGATATGATATCTTTAATGGTCTATCCACGAATTCTTTTCTACGCTCTATCAAAAATTTGTAGTAATATTTATTTAAATACAGTGAATTATGTCCTACATAACTGTAAATGATTAAAAATAGCGGTTCTGGTAAATAAACATTCATTATATTAAAATATAAGATAATAATATAATGATTGGTAATATTTGTATTATGTCAAATTATTTAGCTTATGCAATGGCAAGTTATTGTATTGCGTCTATATTTTATGTAGTTAGAACAAGAACTGTTGGAACCCCATTTAAAGATTCATTGACACCCAAACAATTAGCCATTAAAGCTGAATCAGCTAAGGTGCGAAAAAATATATTTTATCAGGGAATTGCTTTAGGCGTTGTCGTATGCTTTTTATTCCGCCCTTTTGACCAATGTTAAAATTGATTTATAAATAAAACTAATCATAGTATTAAAAATGTATTCTATAATTAGATATTCAAAAAATCCTGAAGATTGGCAAATGACAAAAGCTAATGGAAATGTTCCTCCCGGAACAATGCAATATAAAATTAAACAACAAGATATTTTATCGTTATTACCAAATGGTATAGAAAATAATATTTATAATAGAGATTGGATACTTGAACAACATTCTAGAGAAAATTTACAAAAATTAACCCCGAACACAAAAACAGGGAAAGCTAACAAATGGAAATTATTACTTATACTAAAACGAGCTAATTATGATGAATTCGGAACAGAATGTTTAAAAGGTGCATTACTTAATAAAGATACCAACGAAATTGCCCTTATGACAAGCATAAATACTATAGCTATTAATAATTATAAATATAGAGTAGTTAATTCTCTACATAAAGATAATAAAATTTGTCAATGCAAAATGATTGCTCCTCTTATATTTTGGGATGAACTCAAAAATAGATTATTATATTAAACAATAGGATAAGATGGTTGGGTAGCTATACCACAATTGTTATCCCTATTTCTTGACATATAAATATATCCTTTATCTCCCCAACTTTCACCCCAACTATTCTTTACAATCCAATAATCCGTCCCATTTTTTGTTGTTCCATATCCAACAACAAGAACTCCGTGATCCAACATTGTTGGCGAACAATCCGGTTCATAATATACACCATTTTTATAAAACTGAAAACTTGCACTTGCTGCATCAATACCCACCGATATAGGACCGTGCTTTGCAACAGCCGCTTTCAAACCTTGCTCCCCACCTTTCACATCTTGATAACTTGTTATTGTCACAGCTATCTTACTTTTGTTAAACACACACGGGTCATCTTGTGGATCATATGGATAATCACTTTCTCGTTCAATTCCACTAGTATTAATTACATATTGAAACGCTCCATCCATTAATCCTCCACTACATCCCTGATCTGTTCCATTCACATCACAATCTACAATTTGAGATTCACTTAAACTTACTAATTTACCTGTTTTTAAAGCGTGTGCACCTTCAATTGAACCCACCGCCGAAAATGCCCAACAGGAACCACATTGCTGCTGATTTTTAATTGGTGTAACAACTCCTTTATCTCTCCAATCCACAGACTCGGGGAGAAATGGTTCAGATAACATCTCCATTGGTTCAGATAATTCAACCTCCATCATTCGTCGATTAGCTGCTCTACGATTAACCCATTCCATCCAATTAGTATCCGCAAACTCGTTTAATTCTAACGTCATATGTGTATTTATAGTATTATACTTATCAATATAATCTCGATTTTTTAACCAATTATCAAGTTTTTTGGTTAAATTTGTTTCTCCGTAATATGTTTTATTATAGATCCCTCTCCAATTTGTAAAATGAGCCAAATCATCATAAAGACCTCCATCTGTTGTTCTGTAGCAAATATGACTATGGTTTCCAACTAATAAAGTATAGCAAAACATAAAAATCCAGTTCATTATAGGGTAAAATATATCTATCTCTTTAAGATATATTTTAAAATAATTAGAACCGCTTTTTCGTTCCGTGATGGTGCCTTTTTTTATGTTTATAGTTTTCTAGACATTTACAAAAATCTTTTACGCAATTTTGCATTAAATGTTTTGGGATATTTACGAATTATCTTAGCTGTAATTCTTTTACCGCGAGATTTTTTATTCAAATAAAAAAGATGTCCACGTGCCAAAGGATATTTATAATTATTTTTTGATTTCTTTTTTTTGATATATTTTGTGTTGTTCTTTTTTGTTGACTTTGATTTATATATTATTCTTTTTTTTGTTTTTCTTCGACCGCCTTTATTTTTTGCGGTTGTTGCATTTGAATTATTATTTGGCAAATATACAAGTTTTCCTTCATTATTAAACATACCATTATTGTTATTAAAATCGCTCAATCTAATATTATTCATTTTTTCTTGAGCTATAACTGGTGCTGATACCATTTCTCGTGCAAATCCCAATTTCCTTAATTGTGTCATTATCTTTCTTTCTTCGTCTGTGCCAGCTAAACTAGGAATTTTGTTGAAAAAATTATCTATTTGTTTTCTTATTTGTGTTGCTGTATTCATTGTTTTAAGACTAGGTAACCAACGATTTTTGAAAAAACACATTACATTTCTATCATCACAATGCGCACCATAGTCTTTATCTAATCCTTCACCAATTCTTATTATTTTTTTTCCTTTTCCATCTAAAAAAGTTGCCTTTTCTATTTCATTTCTAATCGCTTTACTCATATATATAGTATTAAGATTATATTGTATTTATTCTCTCTCTATTTGGAATTACAAATTCTGTTCTTTTAGATAATTCTATCATTTCAATGCAATTATCATCACTCTCTGATTTTGATGGTGTATCTAAAATCTTCCATAAACCATTATCTGCGCGCTTAAGTTTTATTATATTAGAAATGATTTTTCTTTGTTCTTGTCTGTATCTATGATTCTCATCTTTAATGTAACTCTTAATAACCTTTAACATTATACGACTAATAGTATTATTAATCATTTGAAATATCTTTATTATACCACCAGTAACACCAATTACTTCAATATATCCTATAGTATTTATCCTATATAACCAATAATCTGACAATGCTGCTGTCAATAATGTGTTTGTAATTATTAAAACCCAATCCAATATCATCTTAAACTTAGTCTTTATTTTTTTGTTAATAGAATAATTGGGTATTTTCTTTTCATCTATAAATAAATCTTGATAATATAATGGTTTTGATGCTGTATAATAAACTATCCACGGAAAATTCCAAAATATTATAAAAAATACACTACCAACTACGATAGGCAAATAAACAAAATCTCTAAATTCTTCAAACCATATTAATACTAAAGCGCCAATTAATGGCAAAAAATATCTTTTTATAGGTATATTTCTACAACATTCTTTGCTACATTCGCATTTTAAATTTAGACAAGGGCTGCGACAATATTTGCACATCTAATATATAAATATTGTTGTAATATTTTAAGTCTGTTTTTAAAATATAGAGAGATTAGATATAATTAAACGCGATAATACATTAACATTTGATACCCATTTTTAAAATTAAAAAATGTATCGTAATTTTCTGCAAAACGCCATTGAGTATTTTTCCCTAATTTATTTTTCCACTTAAATGGTTGCATTCTAGTGTGACTTTCTCCATCGAAACCATACTCTTTTCCATTACAAGTTAAATATGCACTGAAATGAGTCTTTTTAGTATCACGTAAAACAGCAGCATCCAATACATATTTTACCTTTTGCTTTTTATTATGTATCCCAGATTCGAAAGATAATGCAATATTAACTGGTTTTGCGGTTAACTTACTTGTTTTTGAGTATAAATCCACCACGAAAAAATCTGGAATTTTATTAATGTCAGTTTGATATTTGAAATGATCTGTAAGAGTTTCTTCAAAACCCTTTTTTGATAATTTTTTTGTAGCTTCCATTGTAATCCAATCCATTGTTAATTGTTGTTGTTTTGATTTTAAGGGGGAATCTAAGTATTCAACCATACCTTTATAATATGTTACTGGATTCCAAGCTGCTCCTGTTTTGACTGCTAATCCCTTTTTCCCTTTCTTTTTTAATGATTTTGGCAAATGACTATATATTCCTTTAATAATATCATTAGTATCCATTAAGTAGGCAAATTTGTGATTTAAATCACCAACGTTAATTGATCTTAATGAAGCCTCGATACATTTATTCAATAAAAAGAAAGGCCATTGTAATTTTTTGTCTAGTTTACTACCATTTAGTCTCGCACCCGTAATCATAATTTGTCTCATATATCTTGTAAATTTTCTTCCTTTATCACTTATGAAAAATACCATGAAAAAACTATTAAACCAACAATTAGACTGCATTTGTTTTGGAGCAACAATATCATTACATAATGGTCTCATCTTAGAATTAAGATTTTTCAATAAGTGTTGTTTGGATTCTTTTGAATTCCATTTTATGCATTTTCTTTTTCCTTTTTTCTCAATAGAAATTTCTCGTTCTTTACAACCAAATAATCCAAATTCTGGGGTAAGAGATTGGAGGGATTGAAGACGTTTATTTACAGAAGGTGTAAAAGATTTCATAATACTAATTGATTTTTGCACGTTTTCTTTCAATGAAGGATTTATACTTTTAATAACAACTGTTCCCATTTGTGTTTTTTTTGGTGACATTTTTTTCACTGATACTTTAAACTTAGTTTTTTGGATATTTTTTCCTTCTTTTAAATATACTTCACAATTTCCTGTTTTTTTATTTTTTCGTGTTCCTTTTGGGCAACGTTTTCTTTTTTTAACAGTTATATTTGAAACCTTTTTCTTTTTTTTCTTTAAAGTAATTTTTACCGTTTTTTTATTTTTTGTTTCACGGATAATAGTTCGCAAATCTCTTTTCATTCCACGTAAATACTCAAGCAATTGGGTATTATACGCAAATTCCGGTGGATACGCCCAGTCTTTAGGTTTGGCAACCCACGTATTAGAATCTACCTTTTTTATTTTTTTATAAACTTCATAGATATCGTCAATTCTTTTTCTCCTCACTTTTAATATTTTATCATTAACTTTTCTAGTTGAATAATTGCCTGGTTTTATAGCCCAATCTTCCTCATATTTTTTAGATAATTTAGGTTTTTTTTCTTTTTTCTTTTTTAAGGTCTTTTTTCTTTTTTTAACAACTTTTTTTAGTGCTTTTTTCTGGGTTTTACATTCACATCGTGTTTTGACAAGTTTACCTCCTTTATCACATTTAGGTTTCGAATAAGTAAAAGTCATTGTATATATATTCTAAATAATTTAATATTTGTAAAATGTATATGAATAATATTAATGGAATTATATCAAAATCACCAGCTCTTAATATTCCTATAATCAATACTCCTGGACCTAGTCTACCAAAAATACCTGTTTCAGAAGGTACCTGGTTTACTGGGAGAAATATGATTACTTTAGGTTTACTTATTATTATTTTAGCTTTATTGGGTATGAATATTTTTGGATATTTATCAGAAGGTGTTGATATATTTGGAGCTTTATTGCAAAAATTAGGTATTGGGACAGTAAAAACTGTTGAAAAAACAGTAGATATTTCTATGGATGGTGTTAAACTAGGAGCTGATATAACAACTGGTGCTGTTAAAGATGCAGCAAAAATGGTATTACCAAACACAAAAAAAGAAAAAGGGACGATATCTGACGCAGTTAGTGAAAAAAATGATGAAATAACAAATAATTCAATAGGTCAAAATGATAATGTCCAACTTCCCACAGAAGACCAGAGTTCTGACAGTAAAATACAAACCAGAGTTTCCAGTCAAAAAGCAGGGTGGTGTTATGTAGGCACAGATAGAAATATTAGGTCCTGTATACAAGTAGGAGAGTCTAATAAATGTATGTCGGGAGATATTTTTCCCAGCAAAGAATTATGTATGAATCCAAAACTTAGAGCATAATATTGATTACAATTATATATTATAATCAATTAAATCTATTTATTGTTTATCAGTTGCATTTTGAAAGTACCATCGCAATGAGAAATATGGTGGGAATATATTCATAGAATCATCCATTTCCATATTAGGACCACTTCTTACAATATCCACAATTTCTGTTGAAGATAAAGCGCGATTAAAATATCTAAGTGATGAAATCATACCTGAAAAGCCTCTGTTCATATTCACAAATACCTTACCATAGTTTTGTTTAGGAACATTCTTAAACTTATGTCTTACTGCTATGGTGCCGTTTGCGTATACGTCAAGTTTCATACCATCAATGCGAAGAATTATATTAACCCATTTATTTAATGGAATATCATTTACCATAATTTCTTCTTCCATAACATTACCACCAATGCAACTGCTATCTGGGGTTCCTGGTGCGCAAGGGAAGGTATTCATTTTAACAATTAATGCATTTTTATCTTTATCTAAATATAATCCAGGGCCATTATTTGGAGAAGCTATACCTTCATCGTCATACTTTTCGGAGCCTTTATGGAAAATATGACCTGCAGTTCCTAACGCTTGTGTATAAGTTAAATCATCAATGAAAATCCATACAGAATATGTAAATTCCAAACCATCTCTCTGATTATTGGAACGGAGTAAAGTAATAGATTTATTATCTTTGGGGTCTTGTGGGATAACTACAAATTTTTTTGCATCCTTAATGCCCTTAACCAAATATGGTGAAGGCGATGGTGAGAAAAACCAAGCAACAAGTCCTGCTCCAATTCTCAAAAGGTAAATAAAAGCAATAACTACCAAAACAAGAAAAACCACTTTTGCTACTAAAGTATTCGATTGAAGGAAATCACTAGTGCCTGATACATATTTGTTACTACCAAATCTTCCGAAAAAACCGCCTGTGCTTGAGCCTCCTAAATTAGAAGTGAGATTACCTACTGGATTTTTATAACCATTTCCTAAAGCTGTATAACTCATTTATATATATAATAATGAAGAAATATATATTAATGAAATTATAATTGGAAACTATTTAATTCCTGATTTCCTTTCATAAATGATAATTTGACTCTGTATTTATTAAACAAGTTGCTTAACCAGCTGCCCCCACCGTATCCTTCTCTGTAAATAGCATAAGCTTCACGTGGATTTACAGTTCTAGCGTAGTATCTAAAACTAGAAGTAAAGCCTGAGAACCCCATTCCCGAAGGACATAAGTCGATTGGAGTTTGAGGATTTGTCATAGGCACACCGGGTAACACACAGGTTCTTACTAATTTACCGTCTAAATATAAATCAAGTGCACGATTATTAATAGTAATAATTATGTTTGTCCATTTTTGAATTGGCACATTTTCTAAAGTACAAGGATGGATTTGTTTTGCACCACCATTTTTATCATATACAGTTGTGTTAACTGTAATATTATTGATATTTGGGTCTAAAACAACTTGTGGTGCAACATTACCATTCTGGTCTTTTCTTTCAAAAATCACTTTTTGAGAACCGTAACCGGTAGCCCAACTATTTACATAAATCCAAATAGAGTAAGTATAATCACTAGTTGTTCCACCAGGAAGTCTGGAAGCTGGTATTGTTAAAGCTTGAGTGGCATCGTGAAGATTTACTAAAGTAGTACTAGTGCCGTCTGAAAAGAAATAAAGATATAACAAGTAGAGAATTATGACAACAACTACACCTAAAATAATAGTCTTTGGTTCCATAATATAATATAGATACAGAAATTTATCTAAACAATGGGAGGATTTTTGTCTTTTAATAAATTATAATAAATATCAATTTGATTTTTTGTTAATATATTATTCCAATAAGTAATATTACATATACCTGCACTTATACCTTTATCCTTACCAATAACCACCTTATCGTAAGTCATATACGGAATTATATTTCTTACAGATGCAACTAATTTGTTATCTATGAAAACATCTAAAGTTCCGCCGTTATAATTTATAACAATATTTACCCATCTTTGTAAAGGTATTTTAGTTGTCTTGAATACAGTAATAACTTCATTGTTGATATTTTTCATTTTAACTTTTAATTCTTTTGTTTTGCCATTATACATTATTGATGGTTTGTTTCCATAATTTAATAATGGCGTGTCTACTACATACGCAGGTGATAAATTCGTTCCATAGTTATGAAGAAATATCCAACACCCTAAAGCATAATTATAATTAAAGTCTGTGGAATGTGCATTACTCCGTTTTCCCAAATTTTCATAGGTTCCTATTGTTTTTTCAACGTCTGTGGGAACTGGTCTGTTCAAAAGTGTTATACCAGTTCCTTCTGCAGAGAGATTATTTAGTTCAGCTTCCTTTGCCTTTATTTCAAATTCTGTATCTGAAATATAATTATCATTGTTTAAAATTTTAGGCAATGTTGTATGAATATATTTTGTAACCTGTTCCAATGTCATTTGTCCTTGTGTTGCTGCACCAACATCAGTTCCTTCCCCACTCTTATAACCTAAAACTAATAGATGATTTTTTAACTCTTCTGCATTTTGTTTACTATTTAAATTTTGTTTTATAATTTTGTCCCAATTTACTCTAGCACCATCTCTTAAATTTTGATTTAATTCTGAATAAAAATCTTTCGATTGTTTCAAAGCATTTACACTACTTTCTAAACTTTTCCCTCGCCCTACTTTTCCAAAACTAAAGTTGTAAACCTTCTTAGTTAAAATAGGAATAAAAAAGAATCCAAGTAAAAATAGAATTTCTAAACCTAACAAAATATAGGCAAATTTTGGTGTATTATAAAATTCTTTATATATTCCGTTTACCGCATACCAAAATCCACACGGAATAGCAAAGACTAAATGATAAAGCGCACTGAAAAATATATTATTGTCTAAAAAATGTCTTATGGATGTATTACCACTTGCTAGTTTATATGCTCCAAATAACACTCCTAGACCTATTATTGTAGATATTATATTAAAAAGCAAACCATAATCAGTTGCTTGTAATGTTGTAAAACCATAAATTGTCCCTAGTAATAAAGCAATCCCTAAGCCAGCCACAATGCTATACCATAAATACTTTTTGGTTCGGCCTCCTAACCATTTTGCCTGTTCTTTAAAAGCTGCCCAATCCGTGCCTGGAGGAAAAGGTGGACCACCAATGGCCCCACCTCTAATTTTTTGATTAAAAATTAAATATAAACCAATAGCCGAACCTATTGCTAAAATACAACAAGCAATTGTTATTAATATCTCTCCATTTTGACCGGCCCAATGAGGTAGTCCTGTATTTGTGATAAATCCTAATGCTACTAATGTGCCTACAAATACAATAAAAGCCAAACACAAAAATGGATTATTCTTAACTAAACTAGCAAAGCTTAATAAACCAGCTAATATATATTGTCCCATAGTTTTCATAAAGACAAATACTCTCTCATATGTTTTATAGTAAAAGAATGCAAATATCATCCATAATGCTGATATAATTAATGGAACATATACTATAATCCATAACATAACATTTAATGTATTAATTGCCATTGCCATAATATATTAAACTCATAAAATATTTAATTTAATTTTAGATAGCACACATAAATCTATCTTTTGGTTCAAAATTTGCTTTACAATAATCCCATAATTTACGTGTGTCTTGCAAGTGTAATATGGTATTATTTATATCTTCTAACAAGGGATGTTTGCCTTTAGCTATAGCTAATGTATTTGGAGATAATGATAAACCTGCTAAACTAGTAGTTTCCCAATTTTTGTTAGAAAAAGCTGGGGATTTTAATAAATAATCTGTTTTTTGTTTGCCCAATATTAATCCATCAAATTTTTTATCACTGATTTGTTTTAGTTTTTCACTAATAGATCCTTTTAACGGTTTAACTTGTGCACCCGCCGCTATTACTGCTTCTGAGGCGGATGAAACAAATCCTCTTGGTGACGCAAATGTTTTTCCTTGCAAATTTGTAATATCCATTTTTCTACTATTAAATATATTGATAGCTTGTGTTGTTGTAAATGCTTGCATTATTAAGCTAAAAAAATATGTTAATACAAATAATAAGATAATCATTGGTATACCTTGTAAATGTAATTTTTTAAAGGTTGTATTATCCGGCCCCCATCTTTCTGATAAAAATCCTGCTTCACCAAAAAATGATGCGATTGTAGTTAAAATGGCCCTTCTATGTCCTCTCTTTTTATCGAAAAAATATAATAATTGACCAAAAATAATACCTAATATGAGTATTAATATAATAAAAGGAATTACTGTATGTATTACATACTTCCATAAAGCATTCCATATCGCAACAATAGGGTGATGTATAATAACCATAGGGTCGTAACCTATTGGTACAGAAAAATTCATTTTATTCGCCCTTTCTTTTGAAGGGTAAATTGGATATACCATAATATCATATTCTTTTCCTAGATTATTTGTAAACTCTTTAAATTCTATAGTTTTATGATTTCCTGTGTCCTTATGATAATAGATTTTTTCATTAAAATGATATTTATTCTTCAACTTATTTTTAATCAAGGACCACAAATTATAATTAAATCCATATAATTCACCCTTATCATTAATTGATATAAATGGTGGTTCTACATATATACCCACATTTACTGTTTCCTTTTGTGTTTGGTTCTTGCTAGATATCTTATTTATTGGTTCAGTTTTTTTATTATTTCTTAATTTATCTATAAATGATTCCGTTTTATAATTTACAGATGAATAGCTATTCATATAAATTATGTATATATATTTATCTGATTCTATTCATCATACCTTTTTTACCATGACAATTTCTACATAATGCATGAAGATTTGTTACTTGATTGTTTCCACCATATTGCAAATCTATTTTATGGTCTACTTCAAATGTAGCATCTAAAACTGACGAACAACCAGCACATTTCCATCCTTGTTGTGAAGCTACATATTTCTTTTTTGTCTCGCTAACTGAACGTTTACTAGAGCTTCCACCCGAATTCATCATTCGTCTCATCTGTGGAGTATTGTTTTGAACTGGAACATTTGGATTATACATTTCATTTAAAGAATTCCTAGCATTTGTAAAATCAAAGAATGGTGTTAATAAATCACTTGTTCCTTTATCCACTGGCATATATTTTATAATATTGTGTGCATGCGTAAATAGTCCCTTGGATTCAGAAGGATGTTTTCTTATAAAAATATAAATGCTTAATCCTATAAAACCAAACATTGCCATTTTCATATGTTTTTGATAACTCTGTATATAGGCTGTATACTTTCCATCATAATATGTATTTGCCATTAAAAATCCAGTAATTCCAAAAATAATAAGTGCTAGTTTCATATATACAAATAAGTATATATAAAATTTATCGTTTGCGTGTTTTTCTCCTTTTTTTGATTCTTTTTTTTCTGGTCCCACCGGTTGTCGCTGTTTTTTTACCATTTATAATTTGATTATCATATAGTTGACAATGTGAATTATATCTACATATCTCATTTATATCAACGTTTGAAAAATTAGTTGTAAACATATATAAATATTATAGATATTAAATATATATATAAATGAACTCTAGACGCTTGCGAAATGAGAGTATTAAACATCAAGAAAGAGAAGAAACGTTGGTAGACGATGCTCATTATTATCTTATAAATACAACAGATTCAGAATTTTATTTTATATTATTTGTTAATGAAAATAAAATATATAATATTAAAATGACGTTTCCAAAAACATATCCATTTCGCGCACCAAAAGTATTAGTAATTACAGAAGATGGCGACGAAATAGGAGATTATTTAGTTAGTTTGCAAAATATAAAAGCTATCGATAAAAAAAATCAAAGAAGATGTTTATGTTGTGAATCGTTGGTGTGTCACGGCAGATGGCACGCCGTTTCCAATACAATACATATAATGGATGAAATAAATAAAAATTATAATATTCTTAATAATAACGTTATTGATGCGTGTTGTAAAAGTATTATAAGACAGAGATTTTCTAGAAATGCACATCCCTTTTTAGAGTATAAACTATTACAACAATATTTATATTAATTGCGATACAATAATATCACACTTGTAAACAAGAAAACAAACAATCCAAATTGTATATAACGTTTTCTTGTTTTAATAATCTCTCTATCTCTCATTTCAACTGGTTTATAAAGATCATAATATTTTTCTAAACTTTCATAAAAATCAAAAGTTTCTTCCTCCATCTTTATTTTAATTTTTGATTCTATATAATGAACCCATTTCATAAATGATAAGCGAGATCCTAAATATGGTGTTACTGGATATTTATCCAGTAATTTTATAAAATAGCTTCCTATGGGTTTTGAAGGTAAATAAATAGGCAAATTCTGAATTAATGTATAATATTTTTTTTTGGTAAAATCGTTTGGATTTTTAGGATATTCAATTGCAATTGTATAAAGAATAAACCACAGATGCGGTAACCATATTTTTGGATTCAATCCCATTATATAGGAAAGGATATAAAAACATTTCATATTTTACATATAAGAATGAATGTTAAATATAATTTTTGTAATAATTGTGGGAAAAGTGGTCACACATTTCAACAATGCGTTCAACCTATAATGAGTAATGGAATTATTGCCTGTCGAAAAAATAAATTTGATAAGTGGGAATTCTTAACTA
>Ga0315320_10002866_pt1 | contig 14187 bp, 13 predicted proteins | sample M140m21515metaG_FD_203458 | JGI IMG/M metagenome (GOLD analysis project Ga0315320, IMG submission 203458) | Ammonia-oxidizing marine archaeal communities from Monterey Bay, California, United States - M1 40m 21515 | ecosystem: Environmental > Aquatic > Marine > Coastal | place: USA: California... | reverse complement strand
GGACCGGTGCGAGTCTGATGACATCGGGATGTCTGAAGTCACAGGTGACGCCCGCTGGTCTCAGTCGATCGAAGCGCTCGCGAGGTCGGTCCTTCACACGCACCGAGAGCTGGCACCCTCGTTCAGCCGGATCCTCGGGCGTGATCATCTCGAAGCCATCGGGAAGGGTCCGCTTCAAGAGGAATTCCAGATACCCGGTCAGCAACCTGCTCTTCCGTTCAAGCATCTCCATGCCGACCTCGTCGAAGATCTCCAGCGATGCGACCAGTGGGGCTGCGGCAAGAATCGGTGGGTTGGAGATCTGCCAGCCGTCCGCGCCCTTGTTCGGAATGAATTCAGGAATGTCCTGCATCTTGAATCGCGTCTTCGGGTCGTTGCCCCACCATCCCGCGAAGCGCGGCAGGTCCGTGTCGTTTCCATGTCTCTCGTGCACGAAGGCTCCGGCCAGTGCGCCCGGTCCCGAGTTGAGATACTTGTAGGAGCACCAGCAGGCGAAATCGACGTTCCAGTCGTGTAGTGAGAGTCGGACGTTCCCGGCGGCATGCGCCAGATCGAATCCCGCAATCGCACCGACTGCATGCGCCGCCTTCGTGATGCGCTTCATGTCCAGAAGCTGGCCGGTTCTGAAGTTGACCCCGCCAAGCATGACGAGTGCAAGTTCGTCGGCGTTGGCTTCGATGAGATCCTCGATGTCTTCGGTGCGAAGCAGATCCTCACCCGGTCGCGGAGCGCACAGCAACAGGGCTTCATCCGGGTCGACTCCGCGTGCCTGCAGGTGCGACTTCACCGCATAGGTGTCCGAAGGAAACGCACCATCCTCGATCAGAATCTTGTTTCGTCGCCCATCCGGTCGATAGAAGCTGACCATCAGAAGATGAAGATTCACGGTGAGCGAGTTCATCATGACGACCTCGCCCGGCCGTGCTCCCACCAGTCGCGCCCCTGATTCCCGAAATCGCTCGTGGTAGTCGAACCAGGGTCTGGTCGCTTCGAAGTGACCCTCGACGCCCAGTCGTCCCCAGTCGTCAAGCTCTTCCTGCATGCGTGTCCGGACACTCGTGGGCATCAGTCCCAGAGAGTTGCCGCAGAGATAGATCATCGGCCTGCCATCCTGGCGCCGAGGAATCTCGAATTCCTGTCGTCGCTCGGCGAGCGGATCGATCGAATCAAGGTGACGTGCGTAGTTTCGATCCCGCTGGAACGCTGCTGGATCGATCTCATCAAGAGCCGGGGTCACTGTGATGCTTCCTTATCTCTCATCGGTTCTCAGAGCGCCTTTGCCAGGTTTGATGCCGAGGAACTCGAGTGCTGTTCCACCAAGCAGGTTTCTCTTCTCCTCTTCGGTGAACTCGTCGATCGAACGGATCAGTTCGCCCGGGCGGTGTTCACCCAGTGGAAAAGGATAGTCCGACCCGAGGGCGATCCGGTTGCTTCCGTGCTGTTTCACCAGAAAACGAAGCGCATCCGCATCATGGACGAGTGAATCGAGATACAGCCGATCGAGGTACTCCTTGGGATTTCGTTGGCTGTCGTTCGCGCAGAGGTCCGGTCTGACGTCGTATCCATGGGCGATGCGCCCGAGGGTGTACGGGAACGAGCCGCCTCCGTGGGCGAAGGCGATCTTCAGATTCGGGAGTCGGTCCAGCACGCCACCCATCACCACCGAGCAGATGGCCACCGCTGTCTCCGCCGGCATGCCGACGAGCCAGGGCATCCAGAAGTCGGTCATGCGGGCACTGCCCAACATGTCCCAGGGGTGCACGAACACGCTGGCGCCCAGTTGTTCCGCGGCCTCGAGAATCCTGAAGATCTCGGGGTCGTTCAGGTTTCTACCCTGGATGTGACTGCCGATCTGAATTCCCGGCATCTTGAGTTCCGTGACCACCCGTTCAAGTTCCCGGCAGGCCAGATCCGCATTCTGCATCGGTACCGTGCCCAGCCCGATGAACCTGTCCGGAAAGTCCGCGACCACACCTGCTATGTGATCGTTCAGGTAGCGTGCGAGATCGAGGGCGTCGGACGGCTTCGCCCAGTAGGCGAACATCACCGGAACGGTCGACAGCACCTGCATCCGCACGCCCTCCCGATCACAGTCGGAGATTCTCACCTTCGGATCCCACGAGTTGGACTGGATCTCCCGGAAGGATCGTCCGTCGATCATCATGTTCGCGCAGCATGGTTTGTGGTGTTCGAGTTGCACCCATCCGCCGTAGCCGTACCGCTCCTTCAGGTCCGGCCAGTTCTCCGGCAGGATATGGGTGTGAAGGTCGATGACTTGGATCGGATCGTTCATATGCTTGCGTGATGTCCGTGACTGTGCGTTCAGGAAAGATCTTCAGGCATGACATACGGGCCCGGCTTGGGGACACGGTGTCCGCATGATCCACAGGTGCTGCGTTCGGGATCGGCCCAGAATTCCTCCATGGCATCCTTGAACGCGACCACGATGTCGGCGCAGTCGAACTCGTTGTCTTCGACCAGAGCGTTGCATTGCTCGCAGTAGAAGATCTGATGTTCGAGTTCACCCGCGGGACGTCTGCGCTCGACCACCATGCCGAGCGTTCCCGCCGGTCTGCACGGCGCATGAGGCACGTTGGGGGGAATGAAGAACGTCTCTCCTTCGCGGACCACGTGATTCACGATCCTGTCGTTCTCATAGGTCTTGACGACGATGTCGCCCTGAATCTGCGTGAAGAACTCCTCGGAGTCGACCTGATGGAAATCATTGCGTGCATTTGGGCCCGCGATCACCATGACGAAGAAGTCTCTTCCGCTGTAGAGATACTTGTTTCCCACCGGTGGCTGGAAATCGTTCCGGTTGGTTTCGATCCAGTTCATGAGGTGCTGTGGAGAGGTGACGGAGCCATCCGCTTCGATTCCTGTCGGTTCGTCCGCTCTCGATGGATTCTCGCGTGTCGTCATGGATGCCTTCTCGATCATGCCTGCCTCCAATGGTCTGCCTGTCCATCCTAACAGTCGCAGACGAGCGTTCCTCTGATTAAGATCGGATCATGAGATCACTCCCGATAATCTTCTTGATACCTGCATGCCTGATCTTTCAGGGATGCGCGACCCCGGTGCCGGTGCTTCCACCGACCGAGAGCATCAAGGATGACACCTCGAATCTGTTGGTTCTGATCTATGGGCTGGAGGAAGACGAAGGCCAGATCAGCATGACCTGTCGTACCGATGGGCCCGAATGGCCCACCGGCGAGGGTGCTGAATATGTTCGAGTGGTTCCCGTCACGGGACATGATGGCATGATCGAGATCGCGATCGACGACGTCCCATGTGGGATCTACGCGATCTCGCTGTTTCACGACGTCAACGCCGACAATGACATGAACCGAAGTGCGATCGGAATGCCGCTCGAGCCCTGGGGGATGTCGAACAATGCGATCGGAATGCTGAGTGCGCCCACCTTCGAACAGGCATCCTTCGTCGTCAACGGGCCCACCACCCTCATCGAACTCGACTTGCGTCGAGGCATCACGCTTCAACCTCGAGCGCCGGTCCTGTGACCGAGTCATCTCCCAGCCTCGACGGAGCCTCCGGTGATTCGGAAGGTGTCTTCGCATGGAGCATCAGGCCTTCTCTGGGGCGCCCCGGTGCGATGGTCTTCGCGATCTCCACGATCATCATCATGTCCTCTCTGATCGCGGTGATGGGTGGTGACTGGATCTGGGGCGCACTGTCCGCGGTGGTTCTCTTTCTCACCAGCAGCCGCTTTTTTCTGACCAGTCGAATCGCGATCTCACCGGAGGGTATCCGGGCTGAATTTCCCCTCAAGACCCGTTTCATGGCGTGGAGTGAGATTGAGATGATCCGACATGACCGATCCGCCGCATTGATACGCCTCCGAAAACGACGATTTCGAAAGGCTGAAACCACCATCCTCTTCAATGACACCGCCCATCAGGCACTTGAGAGCATGATCCGGTTCGCCCCGGCGGGTCTGGTGGAGGCGGTCGACCCATGAAACGGCTTCGTTCCTGGTTCACACACGCCTTTGCCGTCGAGAAGGAGACGGATTTCGATCCCAGCGAGGAGGAGCGTGCCTTGATCGAGGTGGTCTGTGCCGAGGTGGTCAGGCGCCACATGGCGACACCGGCGACCTTGTTTCTGGAGTCGACGCGGCCGTTGAACTACATCGGAAGTCAGACCATGACCTTCTTCGAGCCTGTCATGAGGGCGGTCCTCCGTAATCCAGCCAAGTGGGAGCAATTTGCCCGGATTCTGGAGCATCGAGGGTCGATCGAGTACCTTTGCCGAAGAATCGAAGCGCTGGACAAGGAACACGATTCCAAAGCGAGCACCAAAGACGATGAACGACACTCAGAAGATTGATACCGACGCCATCAACGTGATTCTCGCCACCGACTGTGGCTCGACCACCACCAAGGCGATCATGATCGAGAAGGTCGACGGCGTGTATCGTCAGACCTGGCGCGGGGAGGCTCCCACGACCGTGGAAGAACCGTTCGCCAACGTGACCGTGGGCGTGCTCAATGCGTTGACGGAGATCCAGGAGGTCTCGGGCCGCCGTCTGATCGACGACGCAGGCGAGATCATCAGACCCGCCACCGAGACCGAAGGTTGTGACATCTACATCTCCACCAGTTCCGCGGGTGGGGGCCTTCAGATGATGGTGGCCGGAGTCGTCCGTGAAATGACTGCAGCCAGCGCCAAACGCGCCGCACTCGGCGCAGGCGCGATCGTGATGGATACGATCGCCGCGAACGATAAGCGCAGGCCTCATGAACAGATACAGCGAATCCGAGAGCTTCGACCGGACATGGTCCTGATCTCCGGTGGTACCGATGGCGGTGACACCAAGAAGGTCACCGAAATCTCCGAGATGATCGCTCCGGCCAAGCCGCGACCACGTTTCGGCAAGTCCTACGAACTGCCGATCATCTTCGCCGGCAACGACAAGGCCCGACCTGAGATTGAACGCGTCTTTTCAGACGGAGGATTCGATCTCAAGATCACGGATAATCTCAGACCCTCTCTGGAGCAGGAGAATCTCGGCCCTGCCCGAGACATGATTCATGACGTCTTTCTTGAGCATGTCATGGCACATGCGCCCGGCTACGACACGCTGATGTCGATCACGGATGCACCGATCATGCCGACCCCCGGTGCGGTGGGCGACATCCTCCAGACGATCGCCAAGGGCCGTGGAATCAACGCGGTCGGCGTGGACATCGGCGGCGCGACCACCGACGTCTTCAGTGTGTTCGACGGGACCTTCAATCGAACGGTCAGCGCGAACCTCGGGATGAGTTACTCGATCTCGAACGTCTGCGCGGAAGCGACGATGCCCACCATCCTGAGATGGGTCCACCTCGACATGGACGAACACGAGCTTCGTAATCGCGTCAAGAACAAGATGATCCGACCGACGACGATTCCACAGAGCATGGAAGCACTGGTGTTCGAACAGGCGGTCGCTCGCGAAGCGCTCCGTCTGGCGTACATCCAGCACAAGGCGTTCGCCACCACGCTCAAGGGTGTGCAGCAGCAACGCACCGTCGGCGACACGTTCACCCAGCAGTCCGGTGGCGAGACGATCGTCAACAACATGAAGCTCGACCTGCTCGTCGCGTCCGGCGGCGTGCTCAGTCACGCCCCGCGAATGCACCAGACCGCGATGCTCATGATCGACGCCTTCGAACCCGAAGGCATCACCGAGCTCGCCAAGGACTCGATCTTCATGATGCCCCACCTGGGCGTGCTGGCATCGGTGCACCCGAAGGCGGCGATGGAAGTCTTCGAACGTGACTGCCTGGTCTACCTCGGAACCTGTGTTGCCGCGAAAGGCACTGGAAAAGAAGGTAAGAACTGCTTCAGTTGGTCGCTCGACGGTGGTTCGCGCGGCTCGGGCGACATCGCGTTCGGTCAGATCGAGATGGTCGAACTCGGACCCGACGAGACCGCCGAGATCGAAGTCAGACCCGCACGTGGATTCGATGTCGGCGCGGGTCCCGGCAAGCCGGTCACGAAGACCATTCGCGGTGGCACCGTCGGTCTCATCCTCGATGGTCGGGGGCGAGCGCTGGCACTGCCCGAGGAACGCGCCGAATGTCGCGAGGCCGTCACACGAACGATCGATGCCGTCGGTCTCTACCCCGATCTCGAAGGGAGCGCCGTCTGATGGCGAAGGCATACACACCCGGACTCAAGGTCTCCTCTCGAACGACTCACCTGGCTCATCGGATCCTCCCGATCGCCGGCGAGGTCAAGGCTTCGCTCGGTGACGTGGTCGATGCCGAAACGGTCGTCGCCGAAACCTTCATGGACGGTGACATCACCCCCTTGAACGTGGCGAACCTCATCGCCGCTCAGCCTGGATATCTTCCCGAGCTGATGCTCAAGAAGGAAGGAGAGCGTGTCGAGAAGGATGAGCCCATCGCTCGCAGCAAAGGCATGTTCGGGATGTTCAAGACCGAGTGCAAGGCACCCGCGAGCGGTGTGCTCGAAGCGATCTCCAAGGCCACGGGTCAGATCATGATTCGCGGTGAATCCATTCCCGTTCAGGTGAAGGCGTACCTTCCCGGTCGGGTGGTCGAAGTGCTGCCCGATGAAGGTGTGGTCATCGAGAACGAGGTCGCGCTCATTCAGGGCATCTTCGGTGTCGGGGGGGAAACCTCCGGACCTCTGGTGATGGCATGTACCTCTCATGACCAGGGCCTCGACGCGGACGCCATCACGGATTCCATGGCCGGTCAGATCGTGGTCGGTGGCGCGCGCATGACGGCGGCAGCGATTCGAAAGGCCCAAAAAGTGGGGGTGGCCGCGATCGTGTCGGGTGGAATCGACGATTCCGACCTTAAAGCCATTCTGGGATACGACTTGGGTGTCGCCATCACCGGTTCGGAGAAGATCGGACTCACCTTGATCGTCACCGAAGGCTTCGGTGAGATCAGCATGGCCCGCCGAACCTATGAACTTCTGACCAGCAATGCCGGTCGAACCGCCTCCGTCAATGGTGCGACTCAGATCAGAGCAGGCGTCATGCGACCTGAAATCCTCATTCCACTCGCTTCAGACGCCAGGGACGTGGATTCTGCACAAAGTTCCACCGATTCAGGCGTGCTCGCGATTGGAACGCCGATTCGGGTCATTCGAGATCCCTACTTCGGCGCGATCGGTACAGTTTCTGCGCTTCCCGAAGCACCCCAGGTGCTTGGTTCCGGATCGAAGTCCAGGGTTCTCGATGTCTCGCTCGAATCCGGTGAGGTCGTTACCGTACCCAGAGCGAATGTCGAATTGATCGAGGCCTGAATCGGTCTCCGGAGCTTCCTTGCATGCGAACGTCCACGATTCAAACCACCTTGCTCGCCACTGCACTGTGTGCATCGGCCGGCGTTCAGGTGGTTCTTGGATCCTCGACGACGTCATGGCTCGCACCACCTGAGTCACCGACGAATCTCGTTGCGAATGATCTCCCGTGGGATGGTGGGGGAACGGTTCAGATCGATTGGACGGCATCCGCCACACCCGAGGACCAACTCAAGGGGTACGAGATTCTCGCCCACGAGCTTTCGGTCACCCCTCGGGAAGAGACGATCGAAACCGACGAGCAGGCGGATCAAGCCGCCGCCGAGCAGACCGAATCCGTGCTTGAAGGCGAAGGCATCGCGCCCGAAGATGCCCGGCGTCAGGCGGAACTCTCGACCGGATCCTTCGCGCCCGCACCTGCTGATCCTTCCGAATGGACCTCGCTTGGAATCGTGCCCGCGACTCAGACCGACTACCAGGCCACCGGACTGGACAAGGCCGGGGTCTACGTCTTCAAGATTCGAGCGATCGGACTCGAGGGTGAGTTCTCCGCGCCGACCGCAGCCTCCGGCGAGATCAGACCGGTCGCGGCTTTCTTCAATGGTCGCAAGCTTCCCCTGCTGGTCACACTCATGCTCATCGCTTCGGCCGTCTTCGCCTTCATCGTGCTCGCCCGACGCGGCATGCCGATGCGGATCAGAAAGATCGCCGGATTGGCGGCCGTCGACGAAGCCGTCGGGCGAGCCACCGAGATGGGTCGTTCGATCCTCTACATCAACGGCATTCAGGACATGGACGACCTTCAGACGGTCGCCGGCGTCACCGTGCTCGGCCATGTCGCCAAGACCGCCGCCGAGTACGACGCCAAGATCGAAGTACCCACCGCACGATCGCTGGTGATGACCGCCGCCCGTGAATCGGTGCAGTCCTCCTACTTCTCCGCGGGACGGCCCGATGCCTACAACCCCGATCTCATCTACTACGTCACCGACGAACAGTTCGGTTTCGTGGCCTACGTCTCCGGCATGATGACTCGCGAAAAGCCAGCCGCCTGTTTCTACATGGGCTCCTTCTTCGCTGAGAGTCTCATCCTCGCCGAGACCGGAAACTCGGTGGGTGCGATTCAGATCGCCGGAACCGCCAACCCCAGTCAGCTGCCGTTCTTCGTGGCCGCCTGCGACTACACCTTGATCGGCGAGGAATTCTTCGCCGCGAGCGCCTACCTCTCCGGACAACCGGATCAGCTCGGCAGCCTCAAGGGACAGGACGTCGGCAAGATCCTCGTCGGCATCGTCATCATCATCGGAGTCACTCTGGCGACGCTGCAGGCGATCACCGGAAGCGACTCGCTCGAAGCCGCAGTCAACTATCTCGTCAACGTCATACTCGGAAGCTGACGGACCTCAACCAGTGCAGATTCTCACTCGATCCATCCCGCTCTTCATCACCACCGTCGCCGGTATCGTGATGATTCTGTCGGCGTTCTTCCCCTACACCAGCGACTGGGGCAAGTTCGCGGGTCAGTTCTTCAACATTCTCGCCGCGTTCGCCTTCGTGCTGGGTGGCGGAAACCTGCTGAAGCTCCATCTCAAGAAGATCTCCGATCAACGACCCGGTTGGGCGTACTCGGGCGTGGTCCTGGTCTGCTTCATCGTGACGCTCTTCGTCGGGCTCATGAAGATCGGCGCCTATCCCAACCCCACCTACCCCAGCGTGCACTTCGGTGGCGAGACCCAGGGTTCGGGCAGCATGTTCTGGTGGTTCTACGAATACGCCTTCAAGCCGTTGACCTCGACCATGTTCGCGATGCTCGCGTTCTACGTCGCCTCGGCGGCCTTCCGCGCCTTCCGCGCCAAGAACTTCGAAGCGATTCTGCTCCTCGGCACCGCATTCATCGTCCTTCTCGGTCGAACCTTCGCCGGTGTGCTTGCGACCGGTTGGATTCCTCCCGACAGCGCCTTCAGCGGACTGCGTCTCGAGAATCTGAGCGTCTACGTCATGCAGGTCTTCAACACCGCTGGTACTCGTGCGATCATGATCGGCATCGCACTCGGCATCGCTTCGACCTCCATGAAGATCCTTCTCGGCATCGATCGCTCCTTCCTCGGATCGGGGGATTGAGCGCATGATCAAGCTGCTTGAAAATCTCGACCGCCGCTGGATCTTCCTCGCCATGGCGCTCTGCGTTTCGGTGCCGATTCTGGTGATCGGTCTCACCGGTGTCACCTTCCCGGAAACACCGACGCCACTCGCCGAAGCGTTCTTCGCCGAAGTCGATCGAGCGGGTGAGGCCAAGGGGCGACGTGCCAACGTGCTGATCGCCCTCGACTACGATCCGGCCTCCGCCGGTGAGTTGTCACCCATGTCCGCCTCGTTGGTCAACCAGTGCTCGCAGCGCGGTCACCGCATGTATTTCATCTCGCTCTGGCCGGTCGGCCCGCAGATGATCGACGACTCGATCGAAAAGGTCATCAAGCGCTACTACCCGCATCTCGTCTACGGCGAGGACTATGTGAATCTCGGATTCAAGGCCGGCAACGAACAGGTCATCAAGGTGATGGGCATCGATCTCACCACCGAGTTCCGAACCGACGTCGAAGGGACCACGCTCTCCAAGATTCCAATGATGGAAGGCATCACCTCCCTCGAGGACTTCGACCTCATCGCGGAGATCAGCGCCGGCTATCCGGGTTCGAAGGAGTGGGTGCTCTACGCAGCCACGCAGTACGACATTCCTCTGGTGAGCGGCATGACCGGAGTCCAGGCGCCTCAGAACTATCCCTACTATCCGACTCAGTTGAAGGGTCTGCTGGGTGCGATCAAGGGTGCGGCGGAATACGAATTCATCGTGAACGAGTACATCCGAAGATCTCGTCTTGAAGAGCTTCTGGTTGCGAGCGGCCTCGACCCTGCCGTCGCCGGGCCTCTTGCCGACGAACCGGCTCAGATTCCCGCCTGGACCACCTCCGCCGCGGCCGCCTCGATGACCCCCGAGGCCAAGGCCGACCTCATCGACGCCGCCACCGGCGCGACGCCCGGTGAGTTTCTCGAAGGTCAACGCCGCATGGGACCGCAATTGTTCGCCCATCTTCTGATGGTGTTGCTGATCATCCTCGGTAACGTGATCTTCTTCGCCCAGCGACGACGAGGAGGTTCGGCATGAGTTCCTCCGCTAGCGAACCGATGACTTCAGCACAACGCGCCATCTGGGCGATCGTCTGCCTTGCCATCGTTCTGATCGTGGTGGCACGTTCGTTCGTCGGGCATGGCATGGGTCGAGTCTACGTCGAGCCCAAGCCGATGGACTTCGTCGCTGAAGTCACCACGTCTCCCGAAAACGCTTCTGAAACCAGCAGCAGCTGGAAGCAGCTTTCCACCGTTGAATTCGATGCATACGTGTCGGCGAATGGGTACGAGGACACCATCAGCTGGGTCGAATACGATGAGGTGCCACCGCGTGCCTACTTCGCACAGGAGGCTGCCGGGGGTGGCTCGATCATCCTGTCCTGGCCTCGGACCATCGGTCTCTGGTTGGCGGCGTTCTTCACGCTTGCGATCTTCTCTTTCCTCTATCGCGACAACCCCTTTTACAAGTTCGCGGAAAGCGTCGTGGTCGGTGTCTCCGCCGGCTATTGGATGGTCGTCGGATTCTGGGACACGATCGTGCCCAACCTGCTGCAGCGTCTGGCGCCCGCTTTCTCGAAGGACTATCTGACACCCGGCATGGAACTGCCTCCGGGCGGTTTCGACACCACGAATCTGGTCTTCCTGATTCCGCTCGTTCTGGGTTTCATGCTCATCGGTCGCCTGCTTCCGAAGTGTGGTTGGCTCAGCCTCTGGCCTCTGGCGTTCATCGTCGGCACCATGGCCGGTCTTCGCATGGTCGGATACATCGAAAGCGACATCCTCAGCCAGACCAAGGAAACCGTGATCCCCCTCTACGTGCAGGGTGAGAACACATCCTCGACCTTCATGATGATCTGGAGCACGATCTGGGCGAGCCTCGCGCAGGTTCTCCTGGTGATCGGTGTTCTGGCCTGCCTCGTCTACTTCTTCTTCTCCGTCGAGCACAAGGGTGCCGTCGGGAAGACCGCACGGGTCGGCATCTGGTACCTGATGATCACCTTCGGTGCCGCCTTCGGCTTCACCGTGATGGGGCGAATCGCTCTGCTTGCCGCACGAGTCGAATTCCTCTTCGACGACTGGATGTGGTTGATCGACCCGATGCAGCAGCGTGAGTTCGTCACGGCATCGGTTGGTCTCCTGTTCTGAACTTCGGGACTTCGAAGCCCTCGCTGCATTCCTGAACAGTGAAATGATGCTCTTGCGCATCCTTTTCATCGCCACGTTCCCATGTGCGTATCGTCGCTCTTCCTCGGGAGCACGTCGCTTTCGATTGGTATCGAAACCCCGATGAGTTTCACGACTCGAAGGAGCATGGCATGAGAGAACGAACGACACGATCACACCGGCTGGCGACATTCGCGACGGCCATCCTCGGAAGTCTGGCCTCGCTGGGAGCCGCCGACACCGTCTGTGCATGGAATTTCAATCTCGACTCCGAGAATAAGACCGTGTTCAAGGCCGATCATGGAATCGGAATCATGGATGCGACGACGTCCGCCGAGTGGGTCAGGTCGTATGCGGGCACGAATCTCGGTGTCTTCGCTGATGATGAAGCAGGCGCATCCTTCGGCCTGCGAGGTGACGCGGCCAACGGGAGCGGATTCGAGCTCGCCTTTTCCGCCGTGGGCGATCATGTTCTGCAGTTCGCGTACAGATCGACCACGACCGGATTTCATGAGTGCGAGATTCAGCGCCTCACTCCCAAGGGCTGGCAGACCATCTCGGACTTCGGAGACACTGAGACCGCTGCCGAATGGTCGCTGATCACGGTGCCGCTTTCGGATCTTTCGGGGGAGACCAGGTTGCGCCTTATGCTCGATGGTGCGACATCCTCCAGCAGCACGGCTCGATTCGACAACATGCGGGTCAGTTCGATTCCGGCACCAGCAACGGTGGTCGCACTGGGCGAATTCGCACTCCTCGGTGTTCGTGGTCGTCGTGGCCCTGATTCACCTTCCAATCGTGACTGATCGATCGATGGTTGCATCCGGCGGGGAGTGATGGAGTGGTTCGGCCGCAGCGGTGCGGTCGGACCACGCTCGCCGATCAACCCTCTGTTGACTCAGACACTTTCGACCGTTGAGATCCGTCTGTGCGCCATGGTGACCGCAAGCTTGATCGCTTCGATCATGGAAGATGGATCCGCGGTGAACTTTCCGGCAATGTCGTAGGCCGTGCCGTGATCCGGGCTGGTTCTGATGATCGGTGTTCCTGTCGTCACGTTCACGGCGTCTCTCCAGCCCAGCAGTTTCACCGGGATGAGCCCTTGGTCGTGGTACATCGCCACCACGAGATCCCATTTCCCTTCTGCGGCGCTGATGAAGATGGTGTCCGCGGGGAACGGTCCGTTGGCATCGATGCCGGCGTTACGTGCCATTTCGATCGCAGGTTTGATGAGCCGGTCATCCTCATCACCGAGGATCCCATTTTCACCTGCATGTGGGTTCAGCCCGCAGACCGCGATCTTCGGTGATTCGACGCCGAGGTCCTTGAGGAACTTGTGCCCGATGTCGATGGGGTCGAAGACCTTGCCGATCGTCAGCAGATTCCTCAGGTCCATCAGCGGGATGTGCGCCGTCGCAAGTGCCACCGTCAAACGCTTCGAACGGAAGAGCATCGCATGGCGTTTCGACTTGGTGCGGTGTGCGATCACTTCGGTATGGCCTGGAAATCGGGAACCACTCATCACCCAGGCCTGTTTGCTGATCGGGGCGGTGACGATCCCATCCAGACTTCTTGGATCCTGCGGGTCACGCATCGCATCATCGATCGCGTCCTCGACGAGTTTTCTGGAGAGCGTCCCACCTGCAGGACTTGGTCCCGGAAGACTTGTTCGAAGGCTCGGAGCCTGCTCGTAGTCACGAACGAGGATCATGTCCTTGATGGGCCGGTCGAGTCTGGAGGAATCGTGACTGATTCTCGACCAGTTGATCTTGAGGTTCAATCGGTCCGCGGTGAATGTCAGACGTTCGTTCGAACCGTAGATCACGAACCTGGCCTGGCCAAGAGATTCGAGATCCGCCAGTGCACGTACGATGATTTCAGGCCCTATTCCAAGAGGGTCTCCCATCGTGATCCCGATGGTGGGGGGGCCTGAATGATTCTGTCTTCGTACCACGTCTCCATTCTAGTTGCGTTCACCCGGGAAGACTCGAATTTTGTTCGTGCTTGTTGCCTGCCTTCTCTGGTACGGCGGTACGACTCTGCTCACGAGATTTCTTCGTCTGGTAGCGGTAGAACAAGGGCGCCTGCCATCGGCAAGCGCCCTTGTGAAGAGGTGGTATGGCCCGATCAGTCGATGATCGGTTCACATATGGTGAGCTGGTCAGCAGCCGCCCCAGTAGGCAAGCACGACCGCGAGGTCCTGTCCGTCGGTGGTGCCGTCGTCGTTGAGGTCGCCACCGCTCAGTCCCCAGCTCCCCAGGACGGTCGCGAGGTCGGTGCCATCGACGGTTCCGTCACCATTGAAGTCCGCCGGGCAGTCGGCGGCACAGGTCTCTCCGGTGCAGGCCGAACCGACGCCGTTGAAGGTTCCGCTTGCACTTGCGCAGATCTCGCTCGTGAGCTGGAAGCAGTTTTCACCGACACAGCATGCTCCGATGGGTTCCGCGCATGTTTCAGTGTTGCACGTGATGCCTGCGCCTTCCCATGTGCCACCAGCTGCGAGGCAGGTCGCTTCAGTCGCGCTGCTGCAGGATGTTCCGAGACAGCATGCGCCCTGAGGTTCGGGGTTGCTTGTGAACGAGGTGGTCATGTCGTAGGTGTTTTCAACGCCGC
>Ga0315320_10002865_pt1 | contig 14193 bp, 9 predicted proteins | sample M140m21515metaG_FD_203458 | JGI IMG/M metagenome (GOLD analysis project Ga0315320, IMG submission 203458) | Ammonia-oxidizing marine archaeal communities from Monterey Bay, California, United States - M1 40m 21515 | ecosystem: Environmental > Aquatic > Marine > Coastal | place: USA: California... | reverse complement strand
CCGAGTAGCAGCTCCCGTCGTCCACCGTGGCTGAACTGTCGTAGTTGCACGCCGATGCGTAGGTGCATCCAGAGATGGGCTCAGACGAGCAATCGGAGGGGCTGCAGACGGACGATCCGTCCGAGCAGTCGTACATTGCTCCTGGGCCATCACACTCACCGCAGTCATCGACGACAGCAGCACCGTCGCAGATTCCGGCGCAGTCGATTTCGGCGATGCACAAGCCTTCGCAGTCATACGGCCACACCGCCGAGTAGCAACTTCCGTCGTCTACTGTAGCTGAACTGTCGTAGTTGCACGATGCGGGTTCCGTGCAGCCAGAGACGGCCGGGTGACCCGTATCAGGAGATCCTCCGGTGTCAGTCGGCGGACCGGTATCCATCAGTGCCCCCGTATCAATCAGTGCCCCCGTGTCGGTAGGGATACCGGTATCCGGCAGCGTTCCATCGCCGTCGCCATCCGCCTCCGTGCCCACTGTGAAGTAGATGCCTTGGGTGCAGGGCTCACCCAGGTCGTCGGTGACGGTCAGGGTGATGCGGTGGGTGTTGGGCGACAGATCACTTGTTGCGATGCCAATGATGCCATCGGAACTCGGCGTGCTTTCCCCCAACAGTCCGTCCTTATCGCTTTCCCAGCTCACGGTGAGTTCGCTCGAAGGGACATCCACATCGTTTGCGGTGCCCTCAAAGCGCACTTCCTCGCCCTCGGTTCCAGCCGCCCCATCCATCGGTGCAGTGATGGCACAGGTGGGTGCGGAGTTCGGTGGCCCAACAGTAATGATCACACTGTCGTTGCCTTCTTTTCCACTCCTGTCGATGGCCCGCAAGACCACTGCATGCTCTCCCTCGGGCAGCAGGCCAAAGCCGTTCACTTCGCCTTCGCTGCTCACATCGAGGTCCATTTCCAGGTCGCCCAGTTCATCGGTTTCGATGGTGACCGTCAGGTCTTCGGGTGCATCTTCGGTGTCGGCAACCATGCCCTGAAAGGCGATGGTTTGGTCCGCATAGTATGTTCCGGTTTCCACGGGTGCGGTCAGGTCGACCTCAGGCGCATCGGTGGCTTGCACCATGAGATCCACGTTCGACGACGCTCCAGCCCTCGCCGGGTCGCTGACACTCAAGACCACCATGCCGCCGCCATCTTCGAAGCTGGCCTCACAGCTGACGCCCCCATCGGGCTCGGGTTCGCTGTCGGTGCAGACTTCCGTGTCGTCCACCGTCCAGGTGACGTTCAAATCGCTTACATCATGGTCGATGTCGCCCACTTGTCCGGTGATCAGTTCGGGTTCGCCGGCCCGAACGACGTCGCCGTCCATATGCGAGGTGATGACCGCGTCGGGGTTGGCGTTGAACTTCGTGACGCCTGCCTCGGAGCAGGCCACCGCAAAGACGGAAGACAAAAGAAGAAAAGCGCGCATGGTCCACCCAGGATTGAGAATGGATTGTACGCACGAATTGAGGGAGAGACAACCGACATCTGGCATACTCGATAGGTCACAACTTTTGGAGATACTCATGCAGACATCACGCTTTCAACTTGGGCTCATGGCCACTTTGGCCGTGGGCCTTGGCTTTTCACTTTCTTCATCGGAGGCGGTGGGGTACCCAGCGACTGCGGTCTCGATGGGGTCGAATCCTTCGTGGAGCTCAGCGGGTAAAACCGAAGGCTACGGCTCGGAGACAGACCTGATCACGGCTCCACCGGATCAAGACGCGATGGTCACCGATATTTATTTTTCCACCAACTACAGTACCCATGAGGTGAAACTGGCGTTGGACGATGGCTCTGTCGTGGGCCGTTACTATGTGCATCATGGTGCTGGCGGGGAAGTGGAGCGCAGTTTGGCCCACGGTATCAGGATTCCGGCCGGGCGTACTCTTGTTCTGCAATGGTCGAGTTCATACACCATTCTCCACAATGTCAGTGGCTACTACGCCCACCCGTAGGCGGTTGAACAACCACCGCAGCCACCGGACTCAATCGGGCGGGCGCTTCGAGGGGGAGAGTGTACATTAGGTTCCAAATCACTCCATACCGCCTTGGCCTCCGTAGCCGGCAGCACCGCCAACTCGGCTGGGTCCTTGAAGACCTGCTCGGTGGTTTGTTGCTGCGCGTACACGGGCTCCACGTGCAACAATGGGCTCAGGTGGCTGAAGCAGCGTGAGTCTGGCCGGGCCCCAATTGGGGTGGTTTAGCAGCCGGAGTCGGGAGTCAGCGATGGGTCGTTGTCATCGCAGTCTCCGTCGGTGACAGAATACCCATCACGGTCATGATCGAAGTCATCTGGGTCATAGCCGTGGTCTTCTTCGGTACAACTGACGGATCGGTACTTGAATTGATCGCTGATGCCGTCTCCATCCCAGTCCATTTCGTATTTCACCAGCGTCTGGGTCTCGTCGTACTCAGCAATCAACAGATGTAGTGGGGGTATCTCATCCAAGCCCACCTCTCCGACGAGTCGTTCTTCTCGGTATTCCAGCAGTATGCCGTCTTCATGCCGTGCTGTTTTGACCAAATCGATCTCGCCGTCTCCATTCTCATCAAATTCCACCAATTCGGTGCGGTCATCCCGATATGTGTAATCGACACTCGATAGCAACTCGTGTCCATCCCTCGTGACTTCTTTTCGGATGATTTGGTCCGTTTCTTCGTCGCTGAACCACTTTGTTACGGTGTTCGTGCTGGTTGATTGATGATTGATTGTTCGGAGTTCTTCAAGTCGTCCGAGTGCATCATAGAAGTATTCAGAAGAAGAATACTCGTCTTCCGAGCCGAAATAACCTTCCAGAAGGGTGGTGTTTGTCCAACCCGATGTGTAGATGCCGTCTATGTGTTCGAACCTGCTCTCTTGGCGGTAGTAGGTGGCGCCCGCAAAGTAATAAATACAGGTCCCCTGCAGGACTCCCGGAGTGAAGGTGTAAGTGCAGTCTGGGACCGGATGCTCGACGGCGGTGTGGGATTCGATTTTTTGGGCGTAATATCCGCCAAGTGGCGTGTCTTCGTTGGTGTACATTGAATGGTATTGCTCGGTTTCGAGCATCGCATCTCGGTACAGCATGTAGGAAAGCTCATATCCAAGGGTGTCGTCATAAAGCCACACTTCAAAAGTATCAAAAACACCGTCGGCTGAATCGTCCACCTTGTTGACGACCGGGTCACCCGCCTCGTTCATGTGTAGAACTCGGAGATCATCCATTTCGCCATCGGGGGGCGTGATCTCCCAGAGTCGAGCCTCAGGATCCGTGGGGCTATCACCGTGAAGACCTACAGTTCCATCCGTTCGCATCTCGTAAACACGGACTCCCCGTATGGTGGATTCGTTGATTTGATCATTTACACCGTCGTACCATAAATAGAGTCGATTTTCGTCCACTTGGCCGTCACCATCGTTGTCGATACCGTCACATATTTCGACTGTACCGTCGGCGTCGGCGTCGGCGTCGGCGTCGGCGTCGGCGTCGGCGTCGGCGTCCGCATCAGCATCGGCCTCAGCATCGGCGTCAGCGTCAGCATCGGCCTCCGCAGCGGGCTTCTCTTCATCCCCGCCACCACACCCAACCACCAAAGGAATCGCCAACATAAAACTGAGTAGACCGCGCATGTGCCCTCCGAGGGGGGAGAGTCTACGTCATGGGGGGGCGGGATTTCAATCCCGAATCTGGCATACTTCCTGTGTCACAACTTTGGGAGGCACTCATGCAGACATCACGCTTTCAACTTGGGCTTATGGCCACCTTGGCCGTAGGACTCGGCTTTTCACTCTCATCTTCGGATGCCATTGGGTATCCGGCAGCTGCCGTCTCGACGGGGTCGAATCCTTCGTGGGATTCAGCCGGTAGGCTTACGGGCTACAGCTCCGTAGTCACGTTGGTGACGGCCCCCGCGGACCAAGATGCCATGGTCACGGATATTCATTTGGGGACCGACTACCAAGTGCAGCAGGTGAAGCTGGTGTTGGACGATGGCCGACTCGTGGGTGATTACCGTGTGCGGGATACAGCCGGTGGAGATGTCGTTCGAGCTATGGTCACCGGTATCCGTGTTCCAGCTGGACGTTCTCTCATTCTGGAGTGGTCGAGCCCGTACACTGTTCGCTACAATGTGAGCGGCTATTACGGTCAGCCGTAGGTGAGGCCCATGTGGCGGCTACTCAATCGGTGGAACGAAATGGTGGAGTCTGTAGTTACCTTCCGCACAGGATAGGCTTTTGGTCCACAAAAGCGTCGACGGCTTCAAATACATCTTCGCCAACGGCGATGAGGAACCCGAAGCTAATCGAATCACCGGCCGCTATGTTCATGTCCCGCTGCCCGAAGTGAACCGTCTTATCTCCACTCACATCATCATAATCCGTAACCACAAAATCATCGTCTGTGGTCCAGCTTTCAGCGTGCCCCACCAGCTGATTTTCCGCGTCACAGAGACCATAAACTGCAGCCCGACCGGTTGTAGGCCCTGAGCTGATACCCAAAAGCCCCGCATCAATACCCTCGAAGTCCCCATCATTGTTGACATCATTCAAGGTATTGAAGACCCCACCGGTCGAGTAATCGATATCCCAGTCCACACCGAACATGAGGTCAAAATCGGAAACGGCCGCAGTGCCCGTATTGGTCACATCAAACCACACCCGTGACACATGGCCCTCGAGTTCCCAGATCTCCGTTTTGGTCACTTCAAGGCTCCCAGCATTCCATTCATGAATGGCCCCTGCAACGGACTCGCCGTCTCCGACACTTCCAGCACAAGTTGTGGTGTACGTCCAAGAACTACCCGAATAGTTTCCCGTGTGGGTGTAGCTTGCACCATCTTCGGTCCACTCGAATGACACAGCCTGCCAAGGGCTACCCGGGAAACAAGACTCGTAGTAGGTCGAACCATCTCCGATCTCAAAGCACAACGAACTCCCGTTACTCCACGTACCGTTTCCATTCCAATGGACAGCAATGAAGTCGCCACTCTCGTTGATGTCTTCACCTACGTCGTCGCATACGGCAGACTCATAGGCGCCCAAAATCGGACTGGAACCACAGTCATCGTCGATGACGTCATTGCAATCGTCATCAATTTCGTTGCACGCTTCATACGCCCCGGGTCGCGTGGTGTCGACCTCATCGTCGCAATCCGTATCGAACACCACATAGCCATGGGGTGCAGCACATGCTTCGCTGCTCAAATCGGGAGTCCCGAATCCGTCACCACCACCGTCATAGTAGAAGGTGGTCAGTGTTAGCCCCTCATCCAGCTCATCATCACAGTCGTTATCGACTCCATCGCATGTCTCGACCGCCATGGGATTGACTTCCGCATTTGTATCGTCGCAGTCCGTCGTGTTCAGGACGAACCCACTTGGGGCCACACAATCGACAACCCAGGCTCCCTCTGGATCACCAAATCCATCGCCATCCTCATCCGGATAAAATTCCAAGGACTCAATCTCTTCGTCTACGACACCATCACAGTCGTTGTCGACTCCATCGCATAGTTCCTCCATTTCTGGATGAATCGAGTACTCTTCATCGTCGCAGTCCGTCGCATTGAGTACATACCCGTCTCCCGGCGGACTGCAGGCGGATAGGGGTTCAGACGCTCCATCACCGTAGCCATCGCTATCGGTGTCGCGGTTGTTCATCCGCTTGTCCGTACTGTAGCGGGTGAGGGGAGCGGCCCTGTGCCCACAAGTGGCAATTTGTGGCGATGAGTACCCCGTTGGTCGCAAGAAATTGGATCACAGTGCGGGTGGTCTTGATTCCCCATCGCCTTCAGCTTGCCCACCAACTGATGCAAAACCGCGTACTTCTTGGCATTCGATCGGATGAGCCTGCCCTTAGAGCCCGGCCAAGCGCGGGTCATCGGCACCCGTAAAGGCGGCCGAGGCTCGATCTCGACCTTTGGCCTGTTCCTTGTTCTTTATGGCATCAACAACGGCCTGATGCATACGTCTGCCCGGCTCGTGGCGGGGTGCTTCGCCTCGCTGGGCTCTGCGTTCGTTTTCTGCTGCTAAGTTTTTCCGGGAACGCCGCGTCCGAATGAGATGTTGAAGCCTGGATGCGGCTGCGCTCCGAATCCCTTTACCGTCTCGGGCGATGTAACTGCGAAGTCCGCGGTCACCGTCCTCATGGCTGTCGTGTTCCCGTTCAAGTTGGCCGTACAGTTGGCCTCCAAAGTCTTCATCGCCGAGGATCTTTCCGTTTGCTTGAAGAGCATCAACGTGCGCCTTCAGTATATTGAGTCGTTTGATGGCTGCGTCGAATTCCTGACCATTGACGGTGAATCCCAGAGATGCGCGCAATTTTTCCGGGGTCATGGCTTTGAATTTTTGGGCATCTTTTTCGTGCAGGCGTGGGGGCAATCCCAACGACTTACTCCCCATTCGATGGGCCATTTCGGTGGTCTGATCTGCAGTTGAGATGCCCCATGAGGCATCATTATCGATTCCTTTGATTTCCCCGCCGGAATGGACAGAGTGCCCATCGACGGTCCGCCGTTGGCTGGGTGCCGCAAAATAGTTTCCGCCGTGCCGGTCTTCTCCGGCTTGGGTCAGAAAATCTAAGCCCTGGAGTTGGAGCAGCTGACGTTGAGTCGTGGGGTGGTGCATATCGATCTTACCGGCACGGTATCTCACACCCTGCTTAGAGAACGCTCTTGCATTCGGTCCCGCTTCATGTCTTTGGATGTCTTGTTCCTCGATATGTTCAGCCAACATCGTCCGGCTTTCTGCCTGGTCGCCTTTGCCCTGCGCGCCAAGCCACATGGCCTCCCAATGAGCCCCTTCCCCAGGCCGAGTGCCAATCAGAGAACGGGTGGCCTCGAAAGGAGAGTGGCCCTGTGCCAAGTCCATTGCGGTACCGAGTTGACCCTTTTCGCTGGAGAAATGGGTTGTTGGAATCACACTGAACCCAAAGGCCTCTGACGCTCTCGATGTTGCGACATTTCGGCGAGCGAACTCGGGCCGTCTTGAACTGATTCCTAAAATATTGGTCGCACCCATGTCACTTCGAGTGTCCGCCGTCTTGGTCACCAATGGGTTTTGTTCTCCTTTAAACTTTGTTTTGTAGACAGAGTTCATGGCTCCCTTGCCCAACAGCTTTTGACTCTCAATGTTGCCGTCAGCTGAAGTTCGTCCGTGCACGGTGGCGCTCAGTTGGGATGCACGGTCACGGTCGTCCGCAGTCAGCTTGTCCGCCGGCATTGCGTGAATGCCTTGAAGAATGTTGGGGAGCTCGCGGTGAATTTTACCATTCAGATTTGTCAGAGCCCTGCCTCGATCGCTGTCATGCCCATGACTGCCGTGCCATTGTTTGATGAGTTCGTTGACTGTGTCGACATGGCTCAAGCGTTCCGTGGGTGTTTCGCTTCGATGCGCCAGGCTCATGGAATGGAGGATGTTTTGATATATGGACTGATTTCCCTTTGAGGAAAACACGTTCTTTATCGAAGCCCCCCATGTGACCTTGCCCGCCTCACTCTTGAGGTCCTTCGATATTTGGCCCCAACGGTCTTGCTCCGTGACTGGCTGATGGGTCGCTGTCGCGGCAACGGTCTGGTGACTTGGGTGGGCGGGCCCGACACCTACGGTAAGGCCACTCCGCTGTGAGTCATGCGCAGAAGCCGCGGCCGCAGCGGCACGAGCGCTTTGGGGGTGGGGTTTCTTTTGCTGCCGTTGACTGGGCATTGGTCCCCACAATAAAGGTGTCCCAAACGAGTTCGAAACACGACTCGTCTAACCACTTCAACACTATCACAGCGATTTGTGATCGGTATTCGACACAAGGTACGGGACCCAGCCCGTCGACCTGGTGGTGGGGGATGGCACGGTGGTGTGCAAACCGAGTGTGCAGCGGTACGGCCGGGTATGTGAACCGGAGCACGATGACGGACATCCGTGTGCCGGCGGGAGAAGCACTCTCGAACAGACACGATGGGACTGGCTACAATGTGATCGACTACTACGCCCAGGCTTAATGAGGCTGTGAGTATGTACGAACCCGCATCTGGCATACTTCCATACTCACAACCTTGGGAGGTACACATGCAGACATCACGCTTTCAACTCGGTCTTATGGCGACCTTGGCCGTAGGCCTCGGCTTTTCACTCTCTTCGTCGGAGGCGGTTGGCTATCCGGCGGGGGCGGCGGTTTCGATGGGGACGAATCCGTTGTTTGCGAAAGCGGGCGGTCTTGAGGGCAATGACACCCAAATCCTGTTGACCGCTCCCTCTGACCAAAGGGTTGTGGTCACGGATCTCACGGTCAGTGCGTGGGACGAAAGCGTTAGTTGCAAGGGGAGCGGACAGATCGACTTGTTGGTCGATGGAGTCCCAGTCGCCAGCCTTATTGCGGGTTTGTATGGGCCATCTCAGTCCTACAGTAGCTATTCGCCCGTCGCCCGACTGGAACTTCAGTCTGGGATTCCGGTGGGGCCGGAGCAGACCTTGACGATCCAGACCGCGCAAAGGACGGAATCATCGTGCTTTTCAAGCGATATTGACTTTCGCTACACGGTCAGCGGCTACCACGCACAGCCGTAGCTTGGGGTGGGCGCGGTGTTGGTCGACTTGGATGTGCGAACCCCGTGGACGTAGCCAGTCGGCGTTGTCCTCGTGTTCCAGTGTGCCTTCCCGTAAGCGTGGTAGCGGGTCTGAGAATGGCCGTTGTGCATACTATCTACGGCGATGGTTGCCCTGATGGCTGCACAATCTTGGCTCACAGTTCGGGTACGTCGCACTCGCCAGAAGTGTTTCGTCCCCAGCATTGCATGTTCCCCGAGGAATCAATGCCGCAGGTGTGGTAGCCACCGGAACCAACAGATTGAAAGATTTCCGCGGGCGGGCTTGCCTGGCCGTGGGCGTCAGAGCCCCAGCATTGCATACTGCCCGAGGGTTCGATGGCGCACGTATGGTAGACCCCGGAACTCACGCTCTCAAACGTTCCCTCGGGCGGGCTCGCCTGGCCGGCCCAGTCGTTGCCCCAGCATTGAATACTGCCTGTGGAATCGAGGCCGCAGGTGTGTTCATAACCTGCACTCACACTCTGGAAGGTGTCCGCGAGGGGGGTTGATGGGGCATACCCGTCGCCACCCCAGCATATCAGGCTGCCAGAAGAATCAATGCCGCAGGTGTGATACCAACCGGAACTCACACTCTGAAATGTTCCGTCGGGTGGACTGGCTTGACCGTAGTAGTTGAAGCCCCAGCATTGCACGCTACCACCTGAGTTGACTCCACAGGTATGGCTGTCACCGGTACTCACACTGGAAAAGCTCCCGCTGGGTGGGCTCGACTGGCCCCAAGTGTCAGAGCCCCAGCATTGCACGCTACCGCTCGCGTCGATTCCGCAGCTGTGATTGATGCCGACGCTCACACTCTGAAAGGCTCCACTCGGCGGGCTTGCTCGTCCGTGGTCGTCCGTGCCCCAGCATTGTACGCTGCCCGTGTGGTCGACAGCGCAGGAGTGGTAGTAACTGCCGCTGACAGACTGCCAGTAGGAGTCCGGTTCCGAACATTCGGGTTCGTCGATGCAATCGACATCATCACAGTCGGTGTCTCCATCACCGTCATCGTCGACCCCGTCGGAGCAATCGGACTCACTGCAAATGGCATCGTCCCCGTCACAGTCATTGTCGACGCCGTCATCACAAATCTCCATAGCTCCAGGGTATGATTCTGGGTCGTCGTCATCACAATCAAGGCTGATGGCATAAAAGTCAGGGGGGGCAGAACAGCGTTCGATGGTCTCAACATCGTCCCCAAATCCGTCCCCGTCGAGGTCGGCATACCAGAGGTAAGGGTCCACGGCGTCTTCTTCGTCGGTGCTGCCATCGCAGTCGTCGTCAGTACCGTTGCAGTACTCGGGTGCACCGGGTGCGATGTCATCGTTTCCGTCATTGCAATCGGTATTGTTCGTGACCCACCCATCTGACGCATCGCAATGCATCGCTGCCGCTGCGAGGGCATCACCGAACAGGTCTCCATCGATGTCCGGATAGTAGGCAAGCCGTCCTTCCGCATCGGCGTCGAGGTCATCCGCTAAGCCGTCGCAGTCCTCATCTACGTCACTGAGGTCGCAGACTTCCGCTGCAGCGGGGTTGATATCGCCTGCAGCGTCGTTGCAGTCGGTGTTGTCTGCCACGTAGCCAGTGGGCGCAGTACAGGCTGTTGTGGCGGAGGCTGGGTCTCCAAAATCATCATCATCGGTATCGGCGAACCAGGTTGCCGCGCCGACGGCGTCATCTTCATCGGTTGCCCCATCGCAGTCATTGTCCGCGTCGTCGCAGACTTCTTCCGCGCCTGGATAGGCCTCATCGTTTCCGTCATCGCAGTCTTCGCTGTTGTCCGCGAAGCCTTCGGGCTCGATGCATGCGGTGACGGTGAGGGCCGTCGAACCGTAGCCGTCATCATCGGCGTCCATGAACCAGGTGGGTGCATCATCTGAATCGTCTTCAACCACGATGCCATCACAGTCGTGGTCGATGTCGTCACAGGACTCGGGTGCCCCTGGATAAACGGTTTCATCCAGGTCGTTGCAGTCGTCGGGATTATCGACGTATCCGTCGGGCGCCTCGCACCCTTCCACTGCGTACGATGGGCTGGGGTTGCCGGCGCCATCGCCGTCGAGGTCAAAATACCAGGTAACAGGGTCGATGGCGTCTTCATCGATCTCATCATCGCAATCATTGTCGAGGCCGTCACAGGTCTCATCTGCTGAAGGACTGGTCATTGGACTGGTGTCGTCACAGTCATCATTTGTCCATGCGAAGCCATCGACCAAGTCACACGACAACATGGTGAGCGTGTCCGAGCCGTGCCCATCATCGTCGAAGTCGGAGTACAGCATGCTTCGGTCGATCGCGTCGTCATCTGTGGTGCCATCGCAGTTGTTGTCGATGCCATCACAGACTTCATCGGCATCGGGGCGTACATCGGGGTCGGTGTCGTCACAGTCGCCGGCTTCGGGCGTGAAGCCGTCACCGTCTTCGTCGGTGTCGACGGGCGTTCCCGTGTCGGTACGTACACCGGTATCGTCCATCGAACCGCCGTCATCCGTACCGCCATCCTCAGTACCACCATCGTCGGAGCCATCGTCACCATCCGCACTGCCTGTGTCGTCGTCGGTGCCGTCGTCGGAGCCACCGTCTGCATTGGTTGTACCTGTGTCGCCAGAGCCACCGTCATCGGAGCCATCATCACCATCCGCACTGCCTGTGTCGTCGTCGGTGCCGTCGTCGGAGCCACCGTCGTCGGAGCCGTCATCGGGCCCACCATCCACATCTGTGGCCTCCGTGCCCGTGTCGCTGGGCTTGTCGTCCCCACCGTCGTCTCCACACCCAACCGCCAAAGGAATCGCCAACATCAAACCGAGTAGACCGCGCATGTGCCCTCCGAGAAGGAGAGTCTACGTCATGCGGGGTAGAACGTTCAATACTGCATCTGGCATACTTCCGAGGTCACAACTTTGGGAGGTATTCATGCAGACATCACGCTTTCAACTTGGGCTCATCGCCACCTTGGCCGTGGGCCTTGGCTTTTCACTCGCTTCGTCGGAGGCGGTTGGGTATCCGGCGGGGGCGGCCGTTTCGATGGGGACGAACCCCATTGTATCGAACGGTGGGGCGCTGAATGATGGCTCGTCTACACCCCTGTTTACGGCGCCGATCGATCAAGACTTGATTATCACGGACATCATCCTGACTTCTCATTCGAACATGGAATGCAAACGAGCCCATCGAACAGAGTTGAGCGTAGTTTCGGGTGGGGTCTTGGCGCACTTCATGACATCCTCCACCACGTCACGACAGTACTACGACTACGATTCTTCAAGTGGCGGGTCGGTTCAGCACACCTTTGGCTCTGGGCTCCGGGTGCTTGCGGGAGAAACAGTGAATATGGCGGTGTTTCAGGCTGCTACGCAAGGGTCTGGTTGCGGCAGCCCGGGGAGCTACGGGGTTCATTACGCAATCTCTGGCTATTACGCTCGGCCGTAGGTGTTTTCGTTGGTAACGGACGGGCTCGAACCTATCTTCAAGATTGTGGCAGGCACCCTGTCCACGTTTTAGTGGGTGCGGGGAGTGGCGTTGCGCAACCAAATTGCAGCCAAATTGCAGCCATATGCGGGGTGGAGCGTTCAATACCGCGTCCACCGTACCTGGCCGTAATCCATGGGTCTTCATAGGCCATAATCGCATCTGCAATCGTTGTAGCAAACAGGGCTATCATGAATGCATCCTGGTGCATTGAGAACCGTATAGACTGAACCCGACGGCACCGAAAGTTTGGGAGTCTCAATGCGGACAAGCGAAGGATTGGAACTGAAGACAACGCTCCAAGTGTCCGATATGCCATCACCGTCGTAATCAAATTCAAGGTTGTCCGAACCAGCGGATTCGAGCGCTGGGAGTTCAATAGTCGTAATCCCGTTAACGCCCACGACCCTGAACTCGTGCCCCACATATTCCAGTGAAGGCAGGTCTATGGTACTTAGGTTGTCGCCATCACTAATGCGAACCGCTTCCGTTACCGACTCTAATGCCGGCAATTCGATAGCGGTAAGAACGTTAGATTGGGCCTTCAACTCACCAATCGACTTGAGTGATGGGGCGGTGAACTTTCCTCCGCCATCAAGCCACAGGTCGTCCTCGATCGCCTCGAGGTGTGGCAGCAGAATGGGTGAATCCCAATACAGGTGTAGACTGAGCATGGTCACACAGGATTGAAGGTCTATGAACTGTTCTTCGGTAGTCGACCAATCGATGGTAATCCTGCTGCAGTTCCGTAGTTCAACACAGCACTCGTCCGTCTCGCCATTACCGTCGTTGTCGACGCTGTCGCAGCACTCGTCTGGATAGTACCCTTCGGCCACCTGGGTAAGGTCGTCTGCGGTCAGGCTGTCGAGTTCGTCGAGGCCGGGCAGAAGCTCGTCGAGTTCGGCGGCCAGAGGCTCGTCGGAGTTCAACTCGAGACATTGGTAGGCGGACCGTGATTTGGTGCGCCATAGCTTTAGGGAGTCATTGCAGATATCCGTTGCACAGTTGTCGGCCGGTTCCATGATTTTGTCCAAGAAAGCGTCGAATATGATTGCCACGACAACCCCTGCGATGACGACCCCTGCTACCGGAGCCAAGGCCACGACGGCCGGACCGAGAGCAAGAAAGTTCTGGGTGTCGAACTGTGTTGTTCCGTCTGCTTCCACCGAGTGACTGAGGACACTCTTGTCTGTGTCAGCCCCTGCACCCAAAACGACCGCTGAGGGCAATAGGCTCATCGTGCCTCGAATATGCGCTGAATCGAGAGCACTCCACTCGGTGTCCAGGCCTGCGGCTGCAAGCTCAGTGCGGTGTTGCTGCAGAGCTCTTGCCACAGCTTCTCCAGCGGTGGCATCCATTTCGACAGGTACCGACGATATCACCATGGGGGCGTAGGTTCGGACGAGCGATTCCTGGAACAGCCCGGTCAGGAGTCCCAGGCGGTACCCCACATCCCGTCCAGCAGTGCCCGGAAGGTCGGCCCAAGCCGACTCCAGTGCTTCTCTCCAATTCGACAACTCGTTTGCAGCATCGCTCACGGGCACTTCAGAAGCGGCAATGACACCCTCGACCGATGTGAGAGCGTTGCCTGCCTTGTCATAGATGCTGTAGGTGACGGCTCCGCTCCAAAGCCCTTGCCTGTCGGCCATCAGCGGCGCAATGGTGACCCACTTGCCGTCCTGCTCAAACAGCGGCACCATCACGGCGGCCGAACTTTCCACCTCAAGCAATCCGTAGGCGGGGTCCTCGGGCATGTTGACGTCGGTGCACACGAAGCCCCCGGGGGGCGCCTCGAGACGTTCACCATCGCACACCGATACGGTGGCGCCGAAGACAGCGGTACCTGTGAGGGTAGACCCTGCGCCTCCGGGGGAGCTTCCGCCGTACCCGGCACCGCCAGAAGAGCCCTCACCACCGTAGGAGTCACTCCAGCCATTTTCATCGGATTCATCGTCCGATTTTTCATCGCCCCCACACCCAACTGCCAAAGGAATCGCCAACATCAAACTGAGTAGACCGCGCACGTGCCCTCCGAGGGGGAGAGTCTATGTCATGCGGGGTAGAACGTTCAATACTGTATCTGGCATACTCCCTATGTCACAACTTTGGGAGGCATCCATGCAGACATCACGCTTTCAACTTGGGCTCATCGCCACCTTGGCCGTAGGACTC
>Ga0315320_10002864_pt1 | contig 14199 bp, 19 predicted proteins | sample M140m21515metaG_FD_203458 | JGI IMG/M metagenome (GOLD analysis project Ga0315320, IMG submission 203458) | Ammonia-oxidizing marine archaeal communities from Monterey Bay, California, United States - M1 40m 21515 | ecosystem: Environmental > Aquatic > Marine > Coastal | place: USA: California... | reverse complement strand
AAAGAAGAACAAGAAGACGCCGAAGAATGAGAGGTGGTTTTATGGGATTAAATTTTTCAATGCCAGCGTTACCTAGTTGGTTAGGAGGTGATGATAAAAAAAAGGATCCTCTGGCTGCTGCTCCAGCAGCTGTTCCAGTTGATGAACCAGTTGGTCCAGCTGGTCCAGAAAGTAATTCTCCAGCCGCTGAACCATCTGAAGAATTCCCAGCTAAAATGGGTGGAAGGCGTCGCAAAAGAAAGAGAAAAACAAAAAAGAAGAGAGGTGGTGGATGTGGCTGTGCATCTCCACTAGTAGGTGGTCGTCGCAAAAAGAAGAGACGCACGCGCAAAAAGAAAAAGACTAAGCGTAGAAAACGCCGCCGTTAAGTGCTGTTTTTTTAGTGCCTTTTTATTAGTTCTTAAATAATAAAAAGTTACCAACTTTTAAACCACGGTCTTTGTGTTACACCAAAATGTGCTCCTATTGCTGCTCCAATAGTTCCCCATAAAGCCACATCACGCCAATCTAAATTTTCTCTTCTAGTTGGTCCATGAGTTGCTCCAAATAATAAAACCGTACTCGCTGCTGAAGTTCCTACCCAAACAGCTACTCTTGCCAAATCAGGTAAATAATTACCAGGATATAATAATGAAGTGATTGACATATATATATATTAATCAGCTAACATAGTTTTTAAATGGTTAATTTTGCTTAACCTTCTTTCGTGTCTTCCGCCTTCAAATTCTGTGGACAGAAATTTTTCTAATATTTTTACAGCATCTTCAAAACTAGTTCGTCTAGCCCCTAATGAAATACAATTAGCATCATTGTGCTTTCGAGCCATTTCAGCACTATATGTATCAGTGCACAAAGCACACCTAATATGATCAAATCTATTTGCAGCAATACCTATTCCTATACCTGTTCCGCATACCAAAATTCCTATCTTCTTTTTAAAACCACTTTCTTTAATCATTCTTGCTACTTTTCTTGCATAATCAGGATAATCAACCCTTTCCTCATCAAAACAACCAGTGTCTGTAACAGCGGATACAATATGATTCGATGATAAGTAAGAGCATAATTTTTGCTTTAATTCATAACCGGCGTGATCAGAACCAAAGATTACTTCAACTTCATATTTGCTAGACATCTGTAATAATATAAATCATTTATATTTATATTATTTTTTCTTCATTTTTTTCTCTTTTTTCTCTTTTTCTTTTTTGTTTTTTGTTTTTTTCGTCGTCTTCTTCTTTTTTTAGTTTTCTTTTTACCTGCACCATCTTGTGGATTTTTTAAACGCGAGCTTGTTTGATTAGAAATAGCATAAGATTTGCAAAAACGCTTAGCATCCCATTCTTCCATAGAATATTTCGCTATATTTTGTAAGGCTGCCATCATATGCGAATTTGCTTCAATATAACTACATCTTCTTATTCTTTGTGGCATTAATTTTTCACATGTTCCATTTTCATTAACTTTAAAATTCATATCCCACTTGGCTAATTTTTCAACATTTTTTAAGAATTTAACTAATCCTCCACTTTTTCTAATAAGACGACTGCAAGCGAAATCTGTAAAAAATCTCTCCAACATAGATAATTTTTTGTAATGAATAACAGGTGCTAATTGATACATATCTTTTACACTAGGTCGTCTTGTAACAGATTTAGTTTCAGGTTGTTGTACATTCATAGTTTCGGTGCTATTGATATTTAAAGCATAAATTAGTTCTAATGCTGTATGTTGTGCTCTATTCATATAAGAAGCACAAAATGTATTAATATTTCTAACACCTTCTGGTTGTAAATGTCCTTCTGTTAGAAGTGTTTCGCCTAACACTCTTGCTTGGTAAATCCCTAGAGGAGTTAAATTTGTATCAATTGTTCTATTTAAAGCGGGTCCAGTAAGTTTTAAAGGTTTATTGTGAAATGCATTACCATGTCTAATAAGAAATATTTTTGTTTTTTTATCTTGAATAAAATTCAACCAAGTAACCATCATTTTCCAATCATCTCCGCTATCAATGTTAATATCTAGTTTGGTAGGTCCAAAAAGTATTTTATTTTTTCCAGTAAAATAATTATATTTTGGTTTATCAGGAAATCCATCAAATACAATACTAAATGTCCATCCTTGATCAGTATATTCAAGCATAAAACACGAGCAATTAGCAATATGAAATTTTTCTTTTGTTAATTTTTTTTGAGCTTTTAAAATATTGGCAAGAATACTTTGTTTCAAAGTATTATGATGACTCACTATGAAAAAGTTTTTTGTAGATTCTGGTTTTTGATCATAATTTCTTCTATTGATAAAATCAGTAATATAATTCCAAACTATTTCAGAGCTACAAGAAGTTCTTTTGTTTCCAATATATTCTAGTGCACCATCATAAGTACACAATGTATTATTATTCATTTTTGTTCCTACACACATCTTCGCTAAACTATTGTTCATTTTTTTACTAACATCAACTGCATCTTGAAAACAAGAAGAAGGTCTTCCTGGTATATTTTCTTTGTCCATACCTCCAGTTGCTTGTTTTTCTTGAATGCATGGTAAAATATATAATTTATCTGAATTTGGAAATGGATGTTGGCTCATCGTATATATATAAATACTATTAAGTTTTTTAATAGTATTCATTTGAAAAATTTAACCAACTTAGATAGGACTTGCATCCTATTTTTTTAGATCCGGACAACCTGATTCGAACAAGTGACCCGCCGATCTACAGTCGGCTGCTCTACCAACTGAGCTATGTCCGGTAGAGGTTACGGTTTGGTGTTACATATGTTGTTCAGGGACAATAATATGATAAACCCTTACCTCCATCTGCATTTATTTCGTCAAGCGATACATATCGTTAGACAAATATCGTTAGAAATAAAATGACTTTTTAGATCTCAATATAAATAATTGCTGTTTCCAAACCTAGTTTTTGCACAACATCTTCCCCAAGGATGTTGTTAATCCAACAAGCTACATACCCTTTATACTGATATTCAGTCTCACTCAACAGGCGTCCCCATGAGGAGACTATAGGCGTCCCCACAAGGAATATCAGTTTATGCACCCCCTATTATTTTATCAACATCATCATTGTCTTACTTTTTTTTTGAAGACTCAGTGTTGATTTAGTTTGAACACCCTTCCAAACTATTCTATTTTTTTTCACCCTTACTGTTTTTCACAACAGTATTCTCACTTTCATCCTGCTGATGAATCGGGTGGCTATGTGTCTCTCTCGCTTCACATAGTCTTTTCTCCTGCTCTTCATCACTGCTCTCTCCACGATCGGCTGCGAGACGATCTACTCTTCTTCTTGCTGCTGGTATCTGTGTTATATTCTTAATCAAAAGAATAAAAAAAAGATAAAAGTTCTTTGTTTTTATGAGATTTTGCTGTGAGATACCATTCCCCTCCACAACATACCTTATTGCAAAGTCTTTAAACCAATTTACAATATCTATTTTAAGTATCCGAAAATTGAATACCTATAATGTCTAAAATACAGAACTATTACCTAACGCACTTAAATACTTCGTCACAAACACACTCATACAATGGCATCAATTACTACACAAACAACCGAAAACAAGCTTTTCATTGAAAATTATAAAATTCTTCAAAACGGTCCAGAAGATGGTGCAACCTTGTCACACAATTATCATACTGTTGATCTAGTTACTGCTCTATTAACAAAAATGTCTATGGAAGAACTTCTATTAGCATTTAATGTTGACCGTTCAGGTTCTATGTCTACTAAAGCAAAAGACGGATATAGTTCATTAGAACATACACTTCATACCGCCAAAAATATTATTCATTATCTTGAGGAACTAAAAGATGAAAATCCTAATCTTAATATTCGACTTCTTATCAATGCATTCGACAATAAAATGAAAAACTGTGGTTATCTTAATATTGGAGATAAAAATACTAAAGACTACATTGCTAATCTAGAAAAATTACATCCACGCGGAACTACTAATATCAGTGATGCATTTGATGTTATTAAACAAGACGCTATTTATAACTCAACAGATGAATCTAAAAAAGCGCATATTCTTATGACCGACGGACAACCTAATAACGGGAAAACAAGTGCTGAAGGTATTCTAGAATCAAATCCAGGAGGAGCTCAGGTTTATATTGGATATGGTACCGACCATAATGCAATACTACTACAAAAAATGGCTGAACTATCAAATGGAGCTTATCATTTTGTGGACAGTGTTGAAAATGCTGGAATGGTATATGGAGAAATTATTCATGCGCTACTGTATGCGGCTGTAAAAGATATTACTGTCACAGTTACAGGTGCAGAAGTATATGATTTCACAAAAAATAGTTGGACAAATTCTGTAAAGTTTAATAGTTTTGCTAGCGAACATAAACAGTCTCTCATTCTAAGATCTTCTTGGGATTCAGTAGATATTGTCAGTGTTAATATTGTTTATACTGAAACAGGAAACGATGTTATTCATTCAAAAACAGATACTTTCAGTTGCTACAATTGCACCAATGGTGAAACTAAACAAACAGACCGCGATATTGTAGTAGAAAAACAAATGTTTCGACAACAGGTTTTAGATGGATTATGGAGGGCAAGATATACTGAAGATTATGATTTAAAACAAAAGCTTAAAACGGAACTTATTGCACTAGAAAAAAATATCAAAGAATTCATGAAAACGAAAAATCTTGAAGATGATGCGTTTATGCAAAAACTAGCAACTGATTTATATGTTGCATATAATGGTATTGATTCGCGATGTGGTGCTGCATTTATTGGTTCAAGATTAAGCACTCAAGGCAATCAACGAGCATATGATGTTAATAATTTCGACCAGCTTACTCGACAAAATGCGGTTGATTTAGGAGATGCTATATTTGGAGGAGTCACTCCAATTTATCGTGGAAGCGTGGGAAGAGTGCCTGAAAGATTCTCGAGAAACCTAAGTGCACCAACTGCACCTCTTTCAACAATTGGATTGCCCAAACCAAATCTGTCAAGACAATCATCTTGTTATACCACCCCTACACAAGCCGATGTTATGAGACATTGTTCTCAACAAATCCCTCATGACCTAGACGATGTTGAAGAAAACTAAATATTGCGTATTATTTTAAAAAATTTTTTAATTTTATTTTTTAAATGAGTGATAAAAAAGAAGAAGTCGGTAAATTGCTTATCGCAGCAGCATTTGATGCTAGTTTAAGAAAATTAAATATTGAATTAGCTTCTAGAGATATTGTAATCACATCTAAAACTATTACTACTGTTATTCAAATTAGTATGGAAATTGTAGAAGCTACTGAATTAAAAGGTGAAGAACAAAAAAAACTTGTAGAAAAATTAGTAACAAAATCCGTTAAAGATGCTCCAATAACAGAAGAAAAAAGAAAGTTATTATTATCTATGATTGATGAAGGTATTGTAGGGAATGTCATTGATTTGGTTGTATCTGCTACAAAAGGAGAACTAGATGTAAACGCAATTGAACAAGTTGCGGTTGGTTGTTGTTTGTCTGTCCTCAAGTCTAGAAAAGGTAAAACCAATAATAAAATTTAAATATAATTATCAAAAATGAAATTATATTTAATTACCCATAGCATAGCATTGTGTCCAATCCGCTGCTGTAATCTTATAAGCTTCAAAATCATCCTTAAATTGTCTTGCAATATCTGGAACAAGAGGATCTTCTGGATTTGGGTCATCTAATAAAGAACAAATAGATATCAATACCTTGGAAATAGTCAAAGCTGGACTCCAATTTTCTTTTAAAATATCTAAACATATACCTCCACTACTATTAATATTTGGATGATATATTTTTGTTACAAATGATACCTTTGGAGGTTTAAAAGGATAATTACTAGGAAATGTAATATTCAAATAAAATACACCACCATTATAAGGTGTTCCAACTGGTCCCATAATAGTAGCTGTCCAATGAAAAATATCATCTCCATCAGGACCAGCACTACAGTTTGCGGGAGGGTCCTTATTCAAATTCTCTAACTCTTTGGTTATTCTCTTAGCACTTGACATTATATGATATATTAACATTTTATCTTTCTTTTATGTCCTTTACAATAAAATTGAAACAATTTAATGATAATAAAATAAAGTATACTAGACACTATGCAGCTATTTATTCGGGGTATATCTATTTACACTACTTGTAATACTCAAACAATAAATGATGTTGAACCCACAGATTCTATCAGAACATTATATTTAATTTTGAATAATATGTTTAATATGAGTTTTCAACATTATTATTTACATTATCAATCAAAAATTCTCGATCCTTTAACTGATAAAAATTTATCTGATTATGGAATTGAAAAAGAATCTACCATTGAAATTCATTTTAGAAATGGCAGTACTGCTATAAATTTCATATAATAATAATTAAAAAGGACTTTTATATACAATTTGCCTTATTAAATTTTTATGTTTTTTTTTGATTTTTTGATTTTTTTTTGATTTTTTAGTTACAGTCCATACTCTTTGGCGACAGCCTTCTTCACACGCTGCACCTCCATACAATATTGGTCTAATGACATACTCGCCTCATCTTCAGCATCATCAAATGATGTAACAAATCGGTAGACATCGACATCCTTCTTCTGTCCTATCCTGTGACATCTGGCAATAGCTTGACTCTCTACAGCTGGATTCCAATGAGGCGTAGTGAAATAGACCTCTGCGAAATGCTGGAGATTAAGACCTTCACATGAGGTTTGAATCTGTGCGATAAGAACATTAGGTGCTAGATAGGAATTTATATGTCCACAGACATCTTCTGGCAACGTTGGAGCAATCTCTAGCCACTCCTCATTCTTAAGACCAGCCTGTAGCGCAAATCTACGCTGCTTTTTGGTAGTGGAACCATTGATGATAGACGGATTGAACCCTTTCTCCTTAAGGTCCATTGCGATGTGCTCCATCTCTGCACGAAATAGACAGAAGATGAGTTTAGACTTACCCGTTGGACTGTTCTCTACTACCTTATCTACAATAGCCTTAATTTTGCTGGAGGTGTTTGGGCGAACCAAATTTTGGACAATCTCTATATCCTGTGCTAATCCTCTTCTCAATAAGGCATTGTATGCTAGACTAGGTTTGACACAAGCCTGTCTCATCAGCATAAATACTGGAAATATAGACTGATACATCTGTCCTAGGTGCTGTATCACATTATCCACATTCTGCGCCGTCACAGGAGCGAAACGCATAAGATTGTGAACATTGCGGACAAACACTTCCTCCTCTGGGGTTTGCCATTCTACCTCAATAATCTCCTCGTTAAGGTTAGGCATCTTAATACCCACTTGCTTTTTTGTCCTTTTCAATACAATAGCGTCAACGATTCGATTGATAGCGGCCATTCGCGGAGTGAAGTGGCTTCCACTACCTTGTATTACGCACTGGTTGTAGAAGTCATTTTTCCTATTGTTAATTGGTGTTCCAGTAACCATCCACTTAATAGGGGCTTGTAGCATTAGAGCTCCGCGAAACAAACCAGTATTGGCATTTCTCAAATGATGGGACTCGTCATAGATAATCCTATCCCACACCTGAGACCACAATGGGCATCTGTATGCGGGGCGGTTTGCTTTGACTTTGCGTGTTGCAATCATTCCATATGTGGTTATGACCACACGGTAGTTTGCAATATCGTCCTCTGTCGCGGCTCTTCCAGATGCACCATGATATATAAGCACATTCTCATCATCCAACACTGTGAACTTAGTAATAGCTTCACACCACTGATCCAGAAGACTCTTAGGCAACACTACCAGATTGTGTGCCTTTGGATTGAGAACCATTGCACCAATCATAAGGATAGTCTTACCTAGACCCATCTCATCACAGATGAATCCGCCTGCACTTCCTAATGTAGGGTTGCGCTCACGGTTAATCGTCCATTCGATACCCTCCAGCTGATGCTGTTTGGTATCTAGTCCTGCACGGTCACACCATACAGAGAAGAGTTGTTGAACAGGGAAATCGGTCATATTCGCCATATTTATTAGAACTTTACTTTGCTTGACTTTTTGGTTGGGTTGTTTTGCTATATTAATATAACGGACAGGTATAATCGTATAATGTAGGGTATACTTATGTAGATGTCAGAAACAAAAAAAATCAATTTCGCATTATAATCTCCAAAGAATCTGAAAATTGAATTTTTTTGTTTCTGACAAGGTTTCAACTATTCCTATCCAAGCAAACAAACACAAAACAGTTTTCAAAAACACAAACCAAACAACACCAGTTCTATTAAAGCTATGGCTTCTCTTACTATCCGCTGCGGCCCTTCTCACAAGTCTAGGCGCCCTCGCCCTAGCACCAACTCTCTGTCGGCTTATATGCCAAAGACGGCTCCTCACCGTCAGGTAAGTCGTGTCAAACGCACGGTTCCGGTGGACAACAAGTTCGCCGCTCTAGCTGTTGATACCAGCACCAAGAGTCGTCGCGGAGAGAGATTCAACGGTCCTCGCCCTTCTACTGCTACGGTAGCACAAGGTAGTTGGGGCAAGAAGCTCACGATTAGCCTCTCGCAAGCCAAACCGGAAAGATGGACTTCTGCGAGCAACAAACGTAGTGTTGCTGTCAAGGTTCAGCGTCCTCAAGAGCAGAAGCAAAGTCGCCCATGCGCCTATTGCAAAGAGGAGGGTTGCCATATCAAGCGCTGTGACAAGCTAGCGGAGAAGAACCGCAAGCGCACTGAGTGGAACCGCAAGGAAAAGGCTCGCAAGACCAAGGAGAGAAAGCAAGCAGCTGAAGCTCGTATGGTCGAGATGTTCCGCATTGCACAGCAGCAGGAGCAGCAAGCCACTGTAGTCGAAGAGTCAAGTGACAGTGACTGCAGTAGTGGAGAGGAGGAAGACTACCCAGCTCTGCCAACTGTAGCCAAGGCTGAGACAAGGCGTGTCACATTTAAGGATGACAGTGAAAACCTTATGAAGCCACCGTGTGATACTAAGGTATTCGACAAGGAGCAGCCAGCCAGTTCTATCAGTGATGACGATGAGGAGGAAGTGATTCTACTCGAGGAGGCACAGGAACTCCTTAAACCAAGTGCTAACGCATGGAAGCCAAAGCGTCGGCGCATCTCCCCGGAACGCCAGCTCATCATCGACCAGATTAAGGAGAAAGAAGCTGAACTCGCATCATTCAGCACTGATAGCTGGGCAGATAGCGCTGAGATTGAGGAGCTGGAGGCAGAGATTGAGGAGCTCAACGCCAAACTAGCTTAGGTGCTAGGCACTTACCCATATACTATCAGGGTCATAATATGATAGTCTAATATAAAAAGCAAAAAACACAAAAACAAATAAAAAATCAAACCAAAGGCAACTGTATATATAAAGTCCTTTTTTCTTTATGAAAGCAAGATAAAGATAATATGGTAGTTAATTTATTATGATATTGGATTCTATTTATTTTAGTACTGTACAATTCATTTGGATTATTTGTATTTTATATATAATTTACAGCCTATTTCTATTAAGCATTGCATATTTTCAAATTAGAAAAGTAGATAATACTAGAAGAAAGAAATTAAAAAAAATGTTGATGAAAAGACACAAATTAGATTAATTACATATTTTTTTTTACTTTAAATATGTAATGAAGATATATGGTATTGAAATACCTTTCAAATATTTAAAATGGATTATAATTGGTTTAACAATAATTACTGTATTAGGTTTGATTGTTTGGATTATATGTAGTTATTACGTTTTCAAATGGTTCAAAATAAGCATTGATAACTATAGCTTTTACTTGAATGAATATAATAAAGAGTGTCGTAATATACTGGATCAATATGGTGATCTACCAGTAAAAAAAATATATTTAGTAAGACATCCCATATCAAAATTCATGGAAACATTTTTAAATATAGTATCATTCAATAAATTCAAAGAAGAATTGAATAGATACAAAGAAAGAAGTAATGCTGAATCATTCTTTCCCTTTCATACAATGTTATATATAGAATTAAAAGTATCAAAAACTGAAAGTAAATTTTTGGTAATAGATAAAAATAATTGCATTAGAATCTCTCCAACATTAAAAATAACAAACAAATGTGAACTAAGAAATTTGAAAGTAAAAAAAAATAAATATACTTTAAATAAAATATTGGAAATAACAAGAAAAAGAATAGGTAATAATAAGTATTTTAATTGGGAGATATCAAAAAATAATTGTCAAATATTTGTTAAAGAAATATTAATAACATTGAAAAAGTTCACAAAACAGAACCGAAATTTTATGTTTCAAAATGAATTTATAGAGGAAATAAAAATATCTGAATTTAGTTTTCATATTATTAGTTCACTAACAAATACAATAAATCTGCTAGAAAACATGATAGGAACAGCTATATGGATACCTGTCTGAATTCGTTTTGATTAAATATATAGTCTACATATTCGTGCAACGATATTTTATCAAGAAATGTGGTAGTATAATGTATATCATTAACTGGAAATGAGAATTTATATGTATTATCAATTTCCTCTATACTTACTTGTTTTGTTTTATCTTTTTTAAGAGCAAACGAAAACTCTTTTGTTGTAATTGGGGTATAACCTAAACTGATAAGGCGCTTTTCAAGTGCTACAAACATCAACTATAAGTGTATTATAGTTTTTTATTTTTATATCAATTTACTAATCCTTATGCCATTTCATTTTCTTTTTACAATAAGGACAGTCTAATTTTTTGTCAAACCATTCTAATATACATGCACAATGATAACTATGACCACATGGTAATGTAATTTTACCAGAATCTAAAGATTCTAAACAAATAACACATTTGTTTGTTTTATATTCTATTTCAGTCTTATTAAACTTTATAGGATAAATTTTACTTGCTCCACAACCCATATAATAACATAATAAAAAATAATATGTTATGATATTTACCCACGGTGGGACTTGAACCCACAACCTTTCGATTAGAAGTCGAACGCGCTATCCATTGCGCCACGCGGGTTGGTATAAAATTTTGTATTGATTAAATCAACATAAATTAGGATATTCATATTGGAACTTGTGTATAAGTTCCATAAAATGTTGATTAATTGAATAGTTATTATCATATGGAACATATTTAACATAATCTCCTTGGTCTAACCACATTCTCATACCAATTTTAAATGTTCCGTTTGAATTTTTATAACCAAATCCTGAAAATGCTATTTTGTCAGTAATTGATCCCTGAATTTTTACTCCTATTCTTTTACTACTATATCCCCAGTGTTTGGTATCTCGAATACCTTGAAAACAAAGATTTCGAAGTTGTTGTTCATTCATTATGTAGGTTTGACTTGTAGGAAACAAACTAAGATAATGATATATTTGTTGCATTAATAATATAATATTAGACTAAAATATTTGATTCAATTTTCTGATTAATCAGGGGCGCTGAGGGAATCGAACCCCCGACCTCTCGCACCCAAAGCGAGAATCATACCCCTAGACCAAGCGCCCAAGTACTGTTTTCTGTTTTGTTATAAGAATTGGAATTGAACCAATGTAGAAGGAGCTTTAGTCCTACGCTTAACCATTAAGCTATCTTAAGAATTGCTGTAAGAAAACAATGTTTATATAGTATATATGAAAAGAGAAATGTCTATAGTTAATGGATTTTTTAATGATTATGTAGCTTTTTTCCGTAATTTTAATGTTTTAGGACTTGCAATAGGTTTGATGATAGGTTCTAATTTGAAAGAAGTCGCAGGAGATTTCATTGATGGGATTATAATGCCTTTTGTAAAACCTTTATTAGCAACCGTAACTGGAGGTAGGGAATTAAAATTTCATGTACCTGGAACAGAGGTTGAATTGAATTTAGAAAAAGTAACAAGTTCAACTATAAAATTCGCAGCACTATCCATTATCATATTTTTTATGCTTCAAATAGGAATTAGAATTAAAAAACCTGTGCAATGGGTTTCAGTTAGAAACTGGGACGGGATGAAAGGAAAGAAAACAAAGGGTAAAAACTTTTCTATATAAAGATTGCACCTTCCGGTAATCGAAACCGGGGCACTTCCTTGGAAGGGAAGTATGTTACCACTACACCAAAGGTGCTTTTGGAGAACGGGGGCATCGATCCCCCTGCCTCTCGCATGCAAAGCGAGCGCTCTACCATTTGAGCTAGTTCCCCCAAGCGCTGTGAGCAGGATTTGAACCTGCGCGGGCAGAGCCCATTTGATTTCAAGTCAAACTCCTTAACCACTCGGACATCACAGCCAAGCCCCCAGGGAGAATTGAACTCCCGACCTTGTGATTACAAGTCACACGCTCTACCCCTGAGCTATAAGGGCACGACTAATATTCTAAAGTATAATAAAAAAAATATACAAACGCAAGAAAAATTAATAATGCTAACAGTGGGACTCGAACCCACGCGTGCGAACACAGTGCATCTTAAGTGCACCCCCTTGGACCAACTCGGGCATGTTAGCGATATACTAGGAACAGCAGTTTGACCTTAGGTACCAACCCACGCTTGCGCGTGCTGCAACTGGAATCGAACCAGCATCCAGGGCATAAATAGGCTAATTGTTTTGCTGTAAGTTCCTACATTATACTCCCTACGGGGCTTGAACCCGTGACCTTCGGCTCATAAGACCGATGCTCTGCCAGCTGAGCTAAAGGAGTTTAATGCTGTGTCTATGTTAATATCAAATTGAATTCAATTTTCAGATACGCTTATGCTGGGCACCCCTACGCACCCACTACACTTTATATAAATGATATTTCTTTAATATCATTTGTATATTCTATTTTAAGTTTTACAATTCAAGCAAATAAATAATGACTTATCTTCGATTACAGAAACTGTATAATATCCTTCTACTGAAGATCTATTGCATAAATCACAATTACCTATTTTTGAAATTGTTATTTGTTTTAAAGAATAATCATCAAGTTCTATCATTGGTTCATATTTTTTCTTGAAACATCTATTACCCATATATCAATAAAAGATTTTATATTATAAATATTATTATTTTACTTCTCTAAAAAATTTTTTGGAGAGAAAATTTTTTTATTTATGTTTCTTCGTTTAAAATTTATTTATCCAAATAATAAGATACTATCCAAATAATAAAGAATGGAGCAGCTTTCAAGTCCAAATATGCTAACACTGCAATTACAAAACCTAATATAGCCTCTCTTGTTGCTCTTTTTCTACGCTCCGTCTCATCATCGCCTGGTGGTTGTCTTAATTGATATATTGAAAATGCTATAATAATTACAAGACTACCCATAAATAATTTATTTGTAATTAATTTTATTAATAATTTTTTCTTTTCTTCATCACGAAATACAATTAAAGCGGTTATTCCAATGAATGATACAAGTGGAATAGCTACATTTGGTTGAGTAGATATACTTTGTTCAACATGTTTAGTTGTTAATTTCCCTTTATATTGAGACATATAAACTATATTGAGAAAATTTACTGTACTTAATATAAGATGTATATAATTGAAGATGTATGGAGAGAAATTAAATCATATTTAATTCATAATATCAAAAAACACGGTAAACATTTGAAGGATGATAAATATGTTAAACAATATAATGAAGTAATAAAGCAAATACCTATAAAATATATTCCTGCTTCAGGTCCTAGAATTGTTTATCAATCCAACACAATTATCCATAGATGTGCTAAATTTTTATATAAAGTTCAAGCACCTTGCACTTTATCAAAAAAAAGATATTCTTTAAGATACAAATTAATTATAGAATATATATTAATTGGTAATTATACAAGAGACGAAATAAGACAAGAGTATTATAATAATATAGAAGGTCTTATTTTCAATAACGATTTTTTGCCATCTCTTCAAAACACATAGTTATTGCAAATACCATTGCTAATATAAACATAAATATCAAAGTGGGTGCGTCACTTTGCTGACGAATAAGTTCAAGTTCTTCAGGATCCATAGGGTCTAGGAAGTCGTTCATTTTTAGTATTATTATTTAATTACTTTTTATATTCAATTTCCTCATTATTTAAACACTTCCCAGTATATAATGTATATGGGAAATGAAACTTTGCCTAGACAAATTAGAAATAGAGAAATTAATGGAGGAAGAGTAAATCATCAAAATAATCCAAGAGAAAGATGTGTTATCTGTAATCAAGTAACA
>Ga0315320_10002854_pt1 | contig 14239 bp, 7 predicted proteins | sample M140m21515metaG_FD_203458 | JGI IMG/M metagenome (GOLD analysis project Ga0315320, IMG submission 203458) | Ammonia-oxidizing marine archaeal communities from Monterey Bay, California, United States - M1 40m 21515 | ecosystem: Environmental > Aquatic > Marine > Coastal | place: USA: California... | reverse complement strand
TGCATGATTGTTCATGAGGTACCAGAGTTTCGTCTGCAATCTGGACTGATCTGGACTGGCGTAGAGCATCTCCAATCCGGTCACCTGGAGATCATGCGCACCCTGAAGGTCTCCCCGCTTCAGAGCGTTGCTCGCTCTTCTGTTGATCAGACCCAGACGCATCTGCACGTCCATCGTCCCGCCTCGTATGCTCGCCTCCTCGAGAATGTCCAGAAGCGCATCCGATGCGGGGATGACTCCGGCCTGCCATGCGACGCGGGAATAGTCTGACGCAAGTTCGATCGCCGATTCGAACTGTCCGTCATCCATCAAATTTCCGATTTCCACGATGAGCGGTTGGTAGATCGTTTCGGTGAGATAGGCCGACGCGGCGGTGTTGGCGCTCACCAATTTCTTGTTTGAAAGTGGTTCGCCTGAACGCAGTAATGGATCCATGAATTCAGGTGAGAAGTGGTCTCGAAGCTGTTCGAACACGTAGTCGGGTTCCAGTGTGGTGGCCAGACTCTTCATGGCATCCTTGGTGGCACGGGCAATCGCCAGATTTCGCTCCGACTCCGCGAGCGCGGCCTGCTCTCGAACCCACATGAAGGTCGAAAACACGGACACGAATGCAAGGAAGAGTGAAATGCACAAGGCCGTGGCGACCCCCAGCCGATTGCGACTGACGAACTTGATGCAGCGATAGGACCATTTCTCGGGACCCGCCAGAAGCGGAAGCCCGGTGGAATGGCGCGTGATGTCATCACTCAGAGCCTGAACCGAATCGTACCGGTCTTCAGGCTTCTTGCTGAGAGCCTTCATCGGGATCCAGCTGATCTCGGACTCCAGAAGTGCGCGAAGTTCCGAGGTAGACACTCCCCGGCATGCGGACAATTCGTCCTGAAGCGACTGATCCTGGTGATCGAACCTGACCGCGGGTCGTGCAGGTGGATTTTCACGAATGAGCCTTTGCATCTCGGTGATGTCGATTCCATGAAACGACTCCGCCGAAACGGGAAGCAGGCCACTCAACATCTCATACAGGACGACGCCCAGAGAAAAGACATCCGATCGAACGTCGATGTCGAGTGGCGCGATGACCGCCTGTTCGGGGCTCATGTATTCAGGTGTACCGATCAATTGCCCGATCCTGGTGGCCAGCATCCCCTTTGAAAGTTCCATGTTCATCGCTTTGGCGATCCCAAAGTCGATCACCTTGATGACGGGTGAACCGGTGACCAGATCCGTGGCGATGAGAACGTTGCTGGGCTTGAGATCCCGGTGAAGGATGCCACGAAGATGGGCATGATGAACGGCGGCACAGAGATCGACGAAGAGGTCCAGCCTCTGATCGATCGTGGCTTTTTCACGATTGCAATACCGGGTGATCGGGACCCCGTCGACGTACTCCATCGCGAACCAGGGTCGTCCATCGTCGGTCATGCCGAAATCATGAACCCTGGTGATGCCGGGATGATTCAAAAGAGCGAGTGCCTGCTGCTCGGCGGAGAAGCGAGCGAGAACCGACTGAGTGTCCATGCCAGGTTTGATCAGCTTGATGGCAAGCCTTCGATTGACCGGCTCGCTCTGGCGAGCCAGGTAGACGATGGAGAAGCCACCCTCTCCAAGCTTCTCCACGATCTCGTAGCTACCGATCGTGTCGCCGGCGATCAATTCCTGCGCACGAAGTCGTTCATGAAAGTCATGCGCTGTGGAGATCCCGTGTGAGGACAGGTCGTCCCGTCGATTTCCCTCATGGCCATGAAGAAGCGACTCGAGCTCCTTCTTGATGCGGGGATCGTCCCTGCCGATCTCCTCGAGTCGAGTTTGTCGCTCCGGTTCTTCGAGAGCGATGATCTCGAGGAACCGTTGCTGCAGATCAGGCGTTTCCATCTGCCGAGCCCTCCTTGTTCGAGGCACTCGTGATCGCACGTCGCAGCCAGGCGCGAGCGAAGGCCCAGTCACCGACCACGGTCCGTTCCGAGGTGCTGAGCACCAGAGCGGTCTGCTCGATGGTCAGGCCCAGCACGAATCGAAGCCAGGCGACTTCGGCCGCACGTGGAGCAACCTTCTCGAGTTCCTCCAGAGAGCCGATGGCGATCATGGATTCGTCGCTCAAGGCGACATCGAGACACGCGAGCTCTCCGGAAGCGATCGAAAGCGAGTGGTGACTGATGTCCCCACCATGCTTCACCCTGTCTCGCCTTCGCGCATGGTCGATCAAGTACTGACCCATGACGCGACCGACGTTTCCAAAAAACTGCTTGCGACCATCCCAGCTGGGGAGCACGCCGTCCTTGGCCCAGATCCTGAGAAAGACCTCGTGAACGAGCATGGTCGGTTGCAACTGGGAGCTGACCCGCTCACGCGCAAGGTAGGCGGATGCCATGCGTCGAACATCACCGTAGGCGGATTCCCAGAGCTGATTCGATGCGGAGACATCACCCGATGCTGCCGCATCGATGAGCCTGGTGATCGATTCTCTTGATTGGGTTTTTCCAGCGTCGGTGGCGTCCACGTGTTTCATCCCGATGAAGATCGCCATCGGGCGATGCATCTTATTCTCAGGTCACATGATTCCTGAGTTGTCAGGGAAATTCAACACCCATCCGAACAACGCTTGCCTGAACAGGCTTCAGTGACCAGGTTCACCCCTTTCCAGAAACCTCCACCGGACTGTCTACGAGAACACCCCGGACAGATGATGTCCGGGGTGCTCATGATGTCGTCAGGCCGCTGCAGGCTGAAAGCGTGCGTCAGGCGGATTCAGCGCGGGGATGCGCCTTGTCATAGCCGTCACGCATTCGCTGGCGTGAAAGATGCGTGTAGACCTGTGTGGAACTGAGGGACTGATGCCCGAGGAGTTCCTGCACCGATCGCAGATCCGCGCCATTATCCAGAAGATGGGTGGCGAAACTATGCCGGATGGTGTGCGGGCTGATCTCGGGATCGAGGCCGACGGCACTGAGATATTTCGAGACCTTGCGACGCACGGAACGGCTGCTCAAGCGACCGCCATGCTTGTTCACGAACAACGGTGAATCAGCCGACGCGGAAAGACCCGCGGACGCCAGCTGCTTTTCAAGCATCCCGACGTAGTGTCCAAGTGATTTGATCGCGTGCGCACCCAACGGGACGATTCGCTCTCGCTTGCCCTTGCCGCGGATCACGAGTGCCTCATCCTGGACGTTGATGTCGCCACGGTTGATGCCGACCACTTCACTGACACGGATGCCGGTGGAATAGAGGACTTCGAGAATCGCACGATCCCTTGCGCCCAGCAGTTCGGTGTCGTCGGGTGCTGAAAGCAGACGTTCGATCTCATCGACGGTGATGGCCTTGGGAAGTCGCTTCGCCTGCTTTGGCGTTCGAACCAGGACCATCGGATTGTTCTTGATCAGACCCTTTCGTTCCATCCACTTGTGGAACGAACGAAGGGTGGCGATCTTTCGAGCCATGGTGGCGGCCGAGTAATTCTGCTCACCAAGGTGGGCGATGAAACCTCTGACGATCTCAAGATCGGCCGAGAGCATTCGGTCGGTGCATGTCTGGCCTGCGTCGTCGGAGGCACCGCCGGAAAGACGGTTCTCGAGGGCCATCGTTTCGGCTTTCTCATCACATGAGATGCCGTATGTGGCTCGGAGGTGATCCGTGTACTGACGGAGGTCGAGACCGTAGCAACGACCGGTGTAGGGACTGAAATGGCGCTCATCATTCAAATAACTGATGAAGCGGTCGACGATTGGAAGATGCTCGCTCATTATTGATCCTCGAGAACTCAGCTCGAATTCAGACTTGCCTTCCCCTACAGATACGCACTGCAAGGATGTTTCGTTCGATAAAATCGTCGACAAATGCCAGAGGGCCCCCACGACGATCACAGGGAGGTCTCCACCTCAGATTTCGTAGAGACGAAAACATGAAGGTGCGTCCGATTCATCGGTGGTTTTTCGGACTTGGTTGAGCGGGTATCGGACGGAATGATAAAAAACAGCGCCCCCCCCACTGAGGAGCTTGAAACGATGTTTTTAGGACCTTGATTTTTCCTTGCGGATTTATGAGGCGTCCGCGAGGACGGCAGAATCTGCCGATTCCACATAAGTCGCCTCTCGAAGGAGGCGCTCGAGGAGCTGATGGAAGACGAATTCAGCGTAATCATCCATGTCCAGGTGGTAGAGACCCAGGTCATTGCTCGCCAGATCATGCGTCGAACGACCGGTGGAATACGCTTCCATCTTGGTTCGAACGTCGAAGTTCTCCGTGTCGAAGATTCCCGAGGATTGAATCGGTCTGGATCGAAGAGGGGCTCTCATCACCGTGTCAGCGGCTTCGCCCAGGCTCATGCTCAGAGCCCTGGGATCGAATTGAGGAGACGCCGAGGTTGGTTCGTTGCGAATCAACTGGAGGGATGACCCGAATCTCAGGGGCTGGTAAGGGTCATAGGCGATGATCGTGCCGACCAGAATGGCATCGGCGTTCAACACCTGACAGAGTTCACGATACTGCGCTTCGTCGGGAATCCCATCGAGACCGATGTTCAAGGAGAGCATGGTCTCTAGCGTCCGATTGAGCGGAAGAACATCGACCCCATTGATTCCAGCAGCCTCGAGAACGAGCCCATCGGTGATGGCAAGGCGGTCGACCTGACTGACTCCGCTTTCATTGGCCAGAGGAGCGATCGCCCAGACCTGCTGCCGAGGCATCCATGGCGAGGTCAAGGAAGTGGGCTTGGGTTGGGCACAACCAGAGACCACCAGCACCAGACCAAGCCCGATGAGCAGTCGAATGACGGCCCTGTTGCGCAGAATGTGCCGAAAACCTTCGCTGATGCGACCGAATTGAAGACTTCGAGTGTTCATGGTGAAACACATGCAAGCACGATTCCAAACGACGTGAAAAAACCCTCGCAACACCAAACTGATGCGAGGGTGAGAACTGTCGCCGAAGCATCGGCTCAGTCGTCGTTGTCCGTAGTCGTGTCGACGGTGGCGAATCGACTGTCAGGCGCGGAGGGGGTCGATGACGTGGCTGGGATCGCCCAGATGACATCCTGACCACCACGGTCGGAGACGAAGAAGATTCGACCATCATTGCTCCACGTCGGCTGCATGTTCCTGTGGGCACCCTGCGTGAGAGGAGCCTGACCGGAACCATCCACTCCCACCATCCAGACGTCTGCCTGAGTGGGCCAGTTCGTGACCGAGCCGGGCTCGCTCACGGAGCAGTAACAGATCAGCTCGCCATCGGGCGACCAACTGGGGTGCATGATGGCTGCATCGCTGGCGGCGACGATTTCAGTGGGATTCGAGCATTCTCCCTGCTGGAAATCAACGGTCCAGATGCTGAAGAACTGGCTGCCTCTCTGGCGCGCACGCTGAAAAAGCAGCGTGGAGCGATTGGCGGAGGGACACCATTGTGGGAAGAGGCCGTCGCAGACAAAGGTCCTGGTTCCCGGAGAGTCCAAACGATAGCTCCAGATCTCCCAGCTTCCACTTCGGCTGTTTCGTCGGCAGTAGGTGAGTTCAGATCCATCGGGAGAGAAGCTGGGGTGCAGCTCGTGATCGGAATCGAAGGTCATCTGCGTCGCGGGTCCGCCCTCGAAGGGCATCATCCAGATGTCCCAGTTGCCCGATCGATCGCTGGCGAAGGCGATCCACTTGCCATCGGAACTGATCGCAGGCATGACGTCTTCACCGGGATCGGCCGTCAATCGGGTGATGGTCTTGCCGTCGATCTTCTTTCGGTAGAGATCCGCCTTGGTCGCATGCTGTGTCGAGGCATAGACGAGCGATGTTCCGGTGGGATCGATTTCCGGGTCGAAATCGGAACCCTCGGTGGCGAAGCTCACCTGAGAAAGGCTGCTCTGGTTTCCACGGGGGGTGTCAGTCCAGAAGTCATCACTCATGTCCGAATAGACGCCTGAATAGGTCGATTCCGTGCTGACCTCGGATGCTGCCTTGCTGGACCAGCTCGTTCCAGAACCGAACGTGCTGGCGGATGCCCCACTTCCCTGCCAGTGACCACCGGAATGCTGACAGCCGGCCAGGCCCGAAAGAGCCGCCGACGTGAGGAGAAGACCAAGTCGAAACGTGTTTGAACTGAACATTGAAGCTCCCTGAGAGTGCATGCATCCCATTAGATGGCGGGGAAGGTCGAGGGCGTTCGAGCTCGTTTTTAGGAGCACCCGAACCCGTGATTGAGTGACTGAATCGAGAATCAGGCGCTCGAACCTCGAGAACCCTTCTTTCAATCGGCCATGATCCGGGTCCAGTCCACACTCATCCGTCGAGAACGCGCTATTCCATCGCCATGAGGACCTAGATCCGGCATTTTTCGCCTCTGAATCGAATGTGGAAGGGTGTCAATTGGGGAAATTCATCGGAGATCCGTTAGAATTGGGGATTCATGATTCCGTAGCTCAGTTGGTAGAGCACGCGACTTTTAATCGCTAGGTCCTGGGTTCGAGCCCCAGCGGAATCATTTTTTCTCGAATCCCACCCCGTTCGACATGGAGCGGGAAATCGACGGATTCACACCCATGATCAGTTCGACCACGAACATCATGTGCCCTCGGAGGTTGCGCGAAGCATGCTGGTCTTTCACACCGCCTGGGCACAAAACGGACTTCATGTGTGGGCAGAGTCCGCTTCGGACGCCAGACTCGCGCTGAGTGATCTCCTTGGATCACGCGGCAGGGAGATCCACGCGAACGAGGATCTCGAAGAAACACTTGAGCACGTCGAAGCAGAAGCATCCGAACAGATGGTGGAGGACTTCCCATCGGATGAAGACTCCTCGACCCAGAACGCCAGACAGTTGAATTCCATACCGACGGTGAGTCACGCATATGCCGCCAGCCCGGAGGCACTGCAATCACTGCTGGTGAAGGCCGGCGTGATGACGGAAGAAATGGTCGAGGGCACAGGCAAGCTGACCTTTCGACTCCCCCACCGCTTGAATGACGAAGGCCTGCTGGTCGAACCCAGTGAGCGACTGGGGTCCGAACTCGGATGGAATCTCGATTCGATCGACGGACTCGAACTGCACTCGGTCAACGTGCCGGTGTTGAAGATCAAGGCGAGTCATGCCGCAGAATGTCTCGTCCGGCTGGAGGAGGGGCTCCCGGCGGAAGAAGCGACCCTCGGACACGATGCACGGTATTGGATCGAGACCGGTCGTCTGATACTCGACCTGCTTTCGGAGCAGCGTTTCATTCCCACGATGATCCAGCAGCGGGACGGCATTCTGCGAGCGAACTGGCTCCCCTGGTTGAACGACCGTGAAACCAGTGCACGAGCAGCCCACCTGCTGTCCTCCACACCTGCCGTGGTCTGCGCCATCGAGGAGAACGGGGACAGCGACGCCTGGAGCCTCATGGAAAACGCGCTTCGCACGATGTGCGACAGCGCCGTTCGACGGATTCTGATCGCGGATGATTATCCCGATGCCCTCGAGGATCGCGATGTCCTCGGTGACCAGCACGCCGGATGGCTGTCGGGGCTTCTCCACGAGGACAATGCGATCCCCGTCATTCACGGTGGAGAAGCGCAGATCCTTCGCTCGGCACGTCAGTGGATCTCGCACCTCGATGATCGCAGCGCATCACGAATGGTCCGATTGTGCCTGCAGCTCTCCGAGCCGATGATGACCAGCGACGACCCGGATGAAGTGCCCACCGGGCCCTGGCGACTGTCGTTTCATCTGGTGACCACGGATGATCCGCCGATCGTGATCGACGCCGAACAGATCTGGGACCCCGATTCGGTCGGTGACCGAATGCTTTCACAGATCGGCAACGAAAGTGAAACAGCCGCAGACGTCCTGCTTGCAGAGCTCGCCAGAGCCGCACGGCTCTATCCGAACCTCGAGTCGTCGCTTGAAGACGCCTCTCCCTGCGGAATCGATCTGCCGCTCGCCAAGGCGTACGAGTTTCTTCGAGAGATCAGGCCAATTCTCCAGGAGAGCGGCATCGAAGTGCTCGTGCCATCGTGGTGGGGACAGGTCCGCAGCAGGCTCGCGGCGCACATGGTCGTCGACTCCCAGCCCTTGTCCGAACTGGAGAACGGTCAATGGGGCGCGGGACCGGGACGAGAGGGCGAACTCGGCCTGCACACGCTCATCGATTACTCCTGGCAGATCACGCTTGGTGACAAGCCGGTCTCGGTCGAGGAATTTCGGAAACTCGCCGCACAAGGTGCGCCCCTCGTGCGCATCAATGGAACATGGGTCGAGATCCGCAAGGAGGATGTCGAAGGCGCCGCGAAGTTCATCGAAGAACATCCGGGCGGCGAGATGACGGTCCTTGAAGCGATGCGTCTCGCGCATGGTGTCGAGAAAGCTGAGATTCCGATTCCGATCCTCGGCATGAAGGCCACCGGATGGGTGGCTCAGATCTTCGGCGAGATCGACCAGGAGACCGGCGAACGAACGATCGAGAACCTCGAGCAACCGGAACTTTTCAGAGGCGAACTGCGTCCTTATCAGCTCTCCGGGTTGAGCTGGCTTGCCTTCCTCGATCGCTTCGGACTTGGCGCATGCCTCGCCGACGACATGGGTCTGGGAAAGACCATCCAACTGATCGCACTGCTCCAGCACGAACGACAACATGCCGCGGACCCCGCGCACATCGGGCCGACGCTTCTCGTCGTGCCGATGTCGGTGCTTGGCAACTGGAAGAGGGAGTTCGGGCGATTCGCTCCCGAACTCAAGGTGCATCTGCAGCACGGCGCGAGCCGGCCGTTGGGCGAGGAATTCATCGAACTCGCGGAGAAGACCGACGTCATCGTCACCACCTATGCCCTGGTGACCCGCGACCAGGAGATGCTCAGAAACATCAACTGGTGGCGTGTCACGCTTGATGAAGCCCAGCACATCAAGAACCCTCCGACGAAACAGACCGCCGCGATCCGATCGCTGAAGACCCATCGCAGAATCGCACTGACCGGTACTCCCGTCGAGAACAGGCTCGCTGAACTCTGGTCAATCATGGAGTTCTGCTGCCCGGGATTCCTGGGGACCAATGGGGACTTCAGAAAACGCTTCGCGGTTCCGATCGAACGACACCGGGACGAACGTCAGGCACGAAGACTTCGCGAGCTGGTCCAACCGTTCATTCTGCGAAGACTGAAGACGGATCCCAACGTCATCACGGACCTTCCGCCGCTCGTCCAGAGCAAGCAGACCGTCACGCCTTCCGAGGAACAGGTCCAGCTCTACGATGCCGTCGTGGAGGAGATGCTTCGAAAGGTCGACAGCGCGGAAGGCATCAGAAGAAGAGGACTCGTTCTCGCATCGCTTGTGAAGTTGAAGCAGATCTGCAACCACCCCGCGCATTACCTCGAATCGATCGGTCTCGAGACCGGCGAAGTCGACCCTCTTCGCTCGGGCAAGTCGACACGAATGATGGAAATGCTCGAGGAGGTCACCGCGACGGACGATAGAGCACTGATCTTCACCCAGTATCGAAGGATGGGGCATCTTCTGGTTTCGATGATCAGGCACGCCTTTGACATCGAACCGCTCTTTCTTCATGGTGGAACGCCTCAGATGCGCCGAGACCAGTTGGTCGACCGGTTCCAGTCCAAGGATCCATCATGTCCGATCTTCATCCTGAGCCTGAAGGCGGGTGGCGTCGGTCTGAACCTCACCGCGGCGAACCACGTCTTCCACTACGACCGCTGGTGGAACCCCGCGGTGGAAAACCAGGCGACCGACCGTGCATTCCGAATCGGACAGGACCGGACCGTCAACGTCCACAAGATGATCAGCGCCGGAACGCTTGAAGAGAGAATCGATCAGATGATCGAACAGAAGACCGAACTCGCAGCACGAATCATCGGCGCGGGTGAATCGTGGCTGACGGAACTTTCAACCGGACAGCTGAGAGACATCCTCTCCATCCGCCATGAGACTCTGGAGGAAAGCTCGCCATGAGCAGCACCCCACCACCGGGAGGCATGCCTCGATCCAAGCCGGAGGGCCCGAGAAGGGTTCGAAACGGAATACGCCTTCGACGCAAGGAAGATGCAGGGCCGCGACCGTGGCCGGCCAGCGAGTGGGCGGAACGCCTGGGCGTCGATGAGGATGAGGCATTGCTCGTGGAAGCCAAGGAATGCGGGCGAACGGGCCAGACCATGAAATTCGAGATTGGCAGTGGATTCGTTCAAGCGGTCGTCCAGGGCGTGGAGGCGAAACCGCACACGGTTCGAATCGAGTTCCCGTCATTGAATGACACCGCCTGGACGAGAGTGCTTCAAAATGCCGCGGAAGGCGCGATCTACGCAGCGAAGCTTCTTGCCGGCGAATTTCCTGAAATCGTCGCTGAACCCTTTGAATCGGCGGGGCATCCGCTGATCCCGGCACGCGAGGAGATTCAAATAACCTCCACCTATGGTGCGAAGGAGAGATGCTGGCATGAAGTCCTTGCCTGCCTCGTTCTTCTGGAACGCCTGGAGGACTTTCCGGAACTGACTCTCGAAATGCGAGGTCGGAGCGGCGAACGGTTCCGAAACCATCTCCAAGAAGCCCGGATGCTCAGTACGCAAGGCGTGTCTCAGGCACACACGAACCCGGACATCGTCAGACTTGCCAGTCCGGTGGGTTCGCTCGAGAGTCGGATCGGGGAATTCTGGAGACCGGGATTCGCACTGGCCGAAGCGCGATCCGCACCACTTCCGGAACACGTGCCTCAGGCACTCCTCAGAAGACTGGGCCCTTCGCCACTCGAGGGTCGGTTTCCGATCACGGGACTTCTGGCGAGCATCTACGACACGATCGCGGAGGATGCCACCGCGTCCATCGCGTCTTCGATGTCGAACGAGCTCACCCGTGATTCCGGTCCGCCGCTGGATGATGCCACCGACGAGTGACCCTCTGCGTCACACCTGATCAGAATCGGAACCGAGATGTCCGTATTCCTCGGCATAGTCCTCGACGGATGCCTGGACCACCTTCATCGCATGTTCACGGCCGTAGACACCGGCGATCGTCACCTCGCTGGTGACGCCGGGAACCAGTTTGTAGGTCGCGAAATAATGCTGAAGTCGATCGATCAGCGCGATGGGGATCTCCCCGATGTCGCTGGCCTGACCGTAGACGGCATCTCTATCCATCACCGCAATGATCTTGTCATCAGCTTCACCACCATCGATCATGCTGATTCCGCCGATGACGTGCGCCTTCAGCAGGATCTCGGTGCGATCGACCGGGCGCTCGGTCAGGACGCAGACGTCCAGAGGATCTCCATCGCCACGCGTCGAGGTCGGTGACAGCGCGGCGACTCGGGAACCACACCAGGTGCGGGGAACGAACCCGTAGGGCGTCGGAGGCGTGGAGCTCGTTCGCTGGGGACGGTCCACCATGAGATAGCCGGTTCGCTTGTCGATCTCATACTTGATCACATCGAAGGGCGTGAGTTCGATGAACGCATCGATCCTCGCAGGCGGATCATCCCCGGTCGAAAGACCATGCCAGGGATGAGGGCGGTACCGGAACCAGTCGTGCTGTGCCTCGGTCATGGTCATTGCTCTCCTGCGGTGTCGGGCAGGCGCTCGAGAAGATCCTCGACCGCCTTCTGAAGTTGAGCGTCATGCTCCGCCGACTCATCTTCTGGAGTCTGCAGAACGACGAGATCCGGCATGGCTCCGTTGTTCTCCATGTCGGTGCCATCAAGAAGATACCAACCTCGGAAAGGCGTTCGAATCGTGGTCCCGTCGATCAGGGTCGCACGCCCGGTCGAGATCACGGAGCCGGTGGTCTGCGTTCCGACGAGCGTGCCGCGTTCGAGAGCCTTGAATCCATGGGAGATGATCTCCGCGTTGGAATAACTGTTCTCGTTGCAGAGCATGTTCACGGGGAGAACATATCTCTGGATGAAGAGACGATCCTGCGGATAGCCGTCGGTTCGTGAAGGGTCGGCACCACGAGGGACCGTATAGGCATGAGGCCTGGCATCGAGGGACGCGAAGACCCTGTCCGCTGTCCAGCCGCCACCGTTGTTTCGAACATCGACGAGAAGGCCGTCCTTCCCTTCCGCGGCGGCGTAGAGATCACGCTCGAAGACGTCGAGCGAGGCCTGGTCCATCGACTTGATGTGCAGGTAGCCCAGACGTCCTTCGGAGAGTTCCTCCACACGCGCGCTGATCGATTCGATCTGCTCGTCGTAGATCAAGGCGGACAGCGAACCGCTTGAGACGGGTTCGATGAGCGTGAGCATTTCCACCGGCTCGTCGGTGGCATCGGCGGACCTGCGGATGCGCAGCACCACTTCACGACCGACCTTCCCGCGCAGGTGACTCTCGATGGTGTCTCCGGAATCGAAGGCCTCGTCATCGATGGACAAAATGACGTCGCCGCTCTTCAGCGGCATCGGACCGATTTCCGCAGGTGAACCGGCGATCACCTCGAGAACCTCGAAGCCGTCATCGACTCGTTGGTGACGTGTGCCCAGTCGTCCCTGAGACTTGCGTGTCGGGGACGACATGCCGGGCGTCCTGATGCCGGTATGCGATGCGTTCATCTCACCAAGCATGCGGGCGGCAACCCAGTTGAATTCATCACTCGTCCACGCACGTGATGCGAGCTGGTGGTAGTCGGTCTTGATCTTCTCCCAGTCACGCCCCTTCATGTCCGGGTGGTAGAAGATCATGCCGAAGATCCTGGCTGCTTCGTCGAATTTTCGACTCGACTGCTCTTCAAGATCCAGTTCGATCTGCGCGTCGACGGGGATCGATTTCGCGGATCCCGATGCGGTGAGCCACCCACCGCTGGAGCCCTGAGTCGCGATCTTGTCTCCCGACAGAGTGAACTCACCGAGCGAACCGGAGCCAAGACGCTTGGATCCATTGCCCTTCCAATCGACGGACCAGATCCCAGTGGTCCCGGAACCGCCGCCGTACCGTTGGAAGACGATCTGATCGCCTGCCGGTGAAACACGGACCGTCCGTTCATTTCCGGTCAGGGATGTCATTCGATCGAGCCTCTTGTAGGCGTCGTCCAGGGACGGTGACCACTCGGGTTCGTCCTGGGAGTCATCGGCCTCATCCTCGCCGCCTTCTTCATCCTGGTCATCTTCGTTCGCGAGATCAGGCAACCAGGGATCGATCGGCTTACGCTTCTTCGCGTCCTTCTTCGCATCTGCGTAGTACTCGTCGAGTTCGACATCGAGCAGGCCGTCGAGTGAACGATCGAGGTAGACCCGGTAGACGTCGTAGGCCTCTTCCTTGCGCTCACTGGAAAAGACCAGGATGCGTCCGTCGGCGGAGAACCTGGGACTCAGGTCGTTGTCGGGATGACGCGACACGTTGGTCGCGGCACCCGGATCGTCCACGGGAACGAACCAGATGTCATAGTTGAAGTCGAGATCGGCCTGACTGATGGCAAGCGCGCGGGAATCAGGGGCCCAGACGTATTCCGTACCACGGTCCCACCCCTCTCGAGCCATGGTCTCTTCGCCAGTTGCGAGATCGACGAGCAGCACGTCACCTCTCTCCTGTCGCACGGCGAGCGTACGACCATCTGGGGACGGCTTGGGATCGCTGATGTTCCGTTCATCGACCAGCACCTTGGAGATCTCGAAGCTGAGTGCGTCATGCCAGCGCTCGGGGTCGAGCCTGGGGTTCGCCGTCTCCTCGACCTCGCCATCTTCGGCCTCACCATCCTCGCCTTCGGATTCCGACGCGTCGGTCATCGCGCCTTCCTCGTCGTCGACGCGAGTCGCCACGAAGGCGATCGCACCCTGAACCGCATCGACCTGCCCGGTGATGCTTCCATTTTCGCAGGCCCCCGTGATGGGGATTCGCATGCTGTTGTCGAGAATCAATTCTCCGGAGAGCGCACCGGTCTCAGGGTCGATCGTGACGGTGCCTTCACCCTTGATGTCGTCGGTGGCATTGAAGCGAACGTTCATCGATCCGGAGACACCGGGTTCGAACGAAAGGGACACCGAGACCATGCCGGCCCCGGGAATCTCGCATTCGGCGACCCATTCTCCGGTGATGTCGAAAGCGGAGTCGCCTGCGGGGTCCGCCTTCTTCTTGATCGAATTCGAAGTCACCTCGAGGGACGGCTTTCCGGAATCCTTCGTTTTGACGGGCAGATCCTCTTCGTCGGAATCATCCTCGGATGAAACGGATTCGGGCTCGGTGATCGAACGCCAGTTCTCCTGCAGTTCGCTCCTCGTCAACGCCACTTCGGCGGCATAGATCCCGTCCGAACCCTCTTCATCACTGGTGAAGTAGAGGCGAAGTCCGTCCGGACTCCA
>Ga0315320_10002852_pt1 | contig 14246 bp, 14 predicted proteins | sample M140m21515metaG_FD_203458 | JGI IMG/M metagenome (GOLD analysis project Ga0315320, IMG submission 203458) | Ammonia-oxidizing marine archaeal communities from Monterey Bay, California, United States - M1 40m 21515 | ecosystem: Environmental > Aquatic > Marine > Coastal | place: USA: California... | reverse complement strand
CTGAACAGTGCCCTGAGCCACCACTGCTGGGTGCGCGCCCATACGGGCCGTATTGAGCGGGCCTACGCCTGGTGCGGAGAAACTCTCTGGAACCAAGGCAAAGCCACCCCCGAAGAATCTGTGCTGGGCATGGAATGCCAAGACTACGGCACGACTGTTGAGGAACTGGATTTCCAACAGGTCAACCACCTGAACCGAAACACCGCCAACATCTCCCACTTGGCCGCGCGCTGGAGCTTAAACCCCGCCGCACTCAAGCCGGATGTATTTGCCAAAAGCGCAGGCATCACGGGTGAACTATTCCCCGCTGCCTCTGAAACCGAAACCGAGTAAACAGCGTCCCGCGCGCCCAACCAAAATTTTAATATGTCATTTGAACTGGCACTCAAGGAGATTGAACCCACTTTCACCACCGACGATGGCATCGAGGTGCAAATCCGCCCGCTGGAAGCCGGCGACGAAAAGGCCCTGCTCGGTTTTTTCAAAAACCTACCCGAACCGGAGGTCATGTTTTTCAAACGCCGCGTGCGCGATCCCGAAGTGATCAAGCAATGGTGTGAGAACATCGACCTTTATGCGCGACTACCGCTGCTGGCCCTGCACGAAGGCAAGATCATCGCCGTCGCCTCTCTCCTCCAAAATAACGGCGGCTGGAAACGCCACATCGGCCGCATCAGCCAGAGCATTCTGCCCAAGTACCGACAGAAAGGCATTGCCGGCAAACTCGTGCAGGAACTCGTCGATGTCGCCCGCATGGCCGGCCTACAAAAAGTCGAGGCCGAATTCATCGACAAACAGGAAGGCGGCCAAAAACTATTCGCTCTGCTCGGCTTCACACACCTCATGCGCCTCGAGGATTACGTGCAGGACATGCAGGCCATCCAGCATGACTACGTGTTGATGGGTATGAACCTGAAGACCGACGAGGAATACGCGGGCATGGGTTGATGCCGGCCGAACCGCCCGATATCTGCGCCCACTGTGGCGCCGACATCCACCCCAACGCCCGCGCCTGCCCTCAATGCGGTGCCGATGAATCCACCGGCTGGGAGGAAGAGTACGCGCCCGACCTCGGGCTGGATGAGGACGAATTTGATTACGACGAATTTGTCGAACGGGAATTCGGGACCGGCCGCACACCCAAAAAAGTCGTCCCCCACGGCCTCCATTGGTTTTGGTGGCTAGTCGGCCTTGGCTTGATCGCCGCCCTGCTCCTCATGTGGGTTTAATTCCCATTTCCAATTCGCCCGCCACGCGTTATCCTTCGGCATGCGAATTCTGCCGTTGCTGTTGGCGATTGCGTTCCCGTTAAGCGCCGAGGATTGGCCGCAATTCCTCGGCCCACGCCGCGATGGATCCTATCAGGGAAAAGCCCTGCCCGCCTGGCCTGCTGCCGGCCCGCATCAGCTCTGGCAAACCCCAGTCGGCGCCGGATTTGCCGGCCCGGCGGTAGCCGACGGCAAGCTCATCCTGTTTCACCGGATCGACAACGAAGAAATCGTCGATTGCCTCAACGCCGTCAACGGTCAGCCCATTTGGCGTGCGCGATATGGCGCCGATTACGTGGATGATTTCCGATTCGACAACGGCCCGCGAGCCGTGCCCGCCATTTCCGGCGGCCGAGTCTTCACCCATGGAGCCCACGGCATGGTGCACGCGTGGGATTTGAAAACCGGCGAGGCTCTCTGGAAACTGGACGCCCGCACCCAGTTCAAGGCTCCCAAGGGATTCTTCGGATTCGCCTGCTCGCCGCTGGTCGTGGGCAACGCCTTGCTACTTAACATCGGCGGCGCCCAAGCCGGCATCATCGGACTGGATGTCGCCAGCGGCAAGGTGCGCTGGCGTGCCACGGAGGAACCGGCCAGTTACGCCTCGCCCGTGCTCGCCACCATCAATGAAACGCAGCAGGCCGTTTTCTTTACCCGCGAAGGCCTCGTCTCCTTGGATCCAGCCACCGGCAAAGTGCGCTTTAGTCATCATTGGCGGCCCGCCATGCGCGCCAGCGTGAATGCCTGCACGCCGGTGATACTGGGCGACCTTGTGTTTGCCTCCACCAGCTACGGCAAGGGCGCCACCCTTTTGGCCGTCGACGGCGCGGAATTAAAAACCGTGTGGACCAACGACACCTCCATGAGCTGTCATTACTCCAGTTGCGTGATGAACAACGACCTGCTGTTTGGCTTTCATGGCCGACAGGAAGCTGGCGCGGATTTGCGCTGTGTGGATTTCAAAACCGGCCGCGTACACTGGAGCCAACCGGGGCTGCGTTCCGGCACAGTCACCCGCACCGGGGACGATTTGCTCGTGCTCACCGAACGTGGAGAGTTGATCCGCGCCGCCGCATCGGCCAATGAATTTCAGGTCAAGCAACGCACCCGCATCACCCGCGGCGAAGTCCGCGCCTACCCGGCCCTAGCCCAAGGGCGCTTCTATTTCCGTGACGGGGAAACCCTGCGTTGTCTGCAGCTCAACCGGCCGTGACTTTGGCTTGCGCGCCATGGCCACCACAGTATCGTCGCCTTTCGCATGATAGCCCGTTCCGCCATTTTTTGGATTCCTACCCTCACGCTCCTTCTCGGCTGTGAAACGCCGCCACCGCCCGGCCCGTCCATGCCCACGCTGCCCACCGGCAATCTCACCACACCCGCTCACCCTAGCTTAGGAGAAATCGAGCGTCTCGATCCCGCCTTGGATCAGTTGATCGCGCGCGAGGCCGTGATCGAGCAGCTCGCCGACGGCTTTGACTGGGCCGAAGGCCCCGTGTGGGTTCAACCCGCTGAAGGTAAAGGATTTGTGTTGTTTTCGGATATCCCGCCCAACAAGATTTATAAGTGGAGCGAGGCCGATGGTCTGGAGGATTATCTGCAACCCAGCGGTTACACTGGCACCACGCTACGCGCCGGCCAACCCGGCTCCAACGGCCTGCTGCTCGATGCTCAAGGACGACTCGTGCTGTGCCAACACGGCGACCGCCGCATCGCCAGGTTGACCACTCCGTTGAATGCTCCACAGCCGACCTACCAGACGGTGATCGGCGCTTACCAAGGTAAACGGTTCAACAGCCCCAACGACGGCTGCTTCGATCGCCAAGGGAATTTGTATTTCACCGATCCCCCATACGGCTTGGAGAAGCGCCTATCCGATCCGGCCAAGGAACTGAGCTTCCAAGGCGTGTACCTCTTCACAAAGGGCGGTGATCTCAAGCTGTTGACGGACAAGATCGCGTTCCCCAATGGCATTGCGTTGTCGCCGGATGAAGAGACCTTGTACGTGGCTGAGAGCGGGCCGAACACCAAGATTCATGCCTTCAAGGTCCAAGACGATGGCACCATTGATGAGGGTCGTGTGTTCTTTGATCCCACCCCGCTCAAGGCCGCCGGCAAGAAAGGCGGCTGTGATGGGCTGAAGATCGACACTCAAGGCAACCTCTTCGCCACCGGCCCCGGCGGCGTGTTGGTGTTGTCGCCCGAGGGCAAACATCTGGGCACACTGTCCACCGGTACGCGCATCGCCAATGTCGGCTGGGGCGATGACGGTCGCACGTTGTACCTGACCGCCGACATGTATCTCTGCCGCATCCGCACACTCACCAAAGGCGCCGGTTTTTAATCATGAACAAACTCTGCCTTCTCCTTCTCGGACTCAGCCTCCCTGCTGCGGCGACGGATTGGCCGCATTTTCTCGGCCCAACCGCCGACGGTGTTTCTACGGAAACCGGCCTGATCGATGCCTTCCCCAAAAGCGGCCTCAAGCCGCTGTTTTCCAAACGCATCGGCACCGGCTATGCCGCGCCATCCATTCGCGATGGCAAAGCGGTGGTGTTCCATCGGGCCAGCAAATTGTACAAAGTGGAGGAAGGCGATAATTTTGAGACGGTGGTTAAATATGTGAATGCCGAGCTGGCCGCCCTCATGGCCAAGGAACGGCTCACCGTCGAGGACCTGCAGAAATCCCTCAAGGATACAACGCGCCGAGTGCCGCGCGGCTACATTCCCTTGCCCGAAGCCGTGGCCAAACACCTAGATGTGGAGGTGATCGATTGTCTGGACGCCAAGACCGGCAACCTGATCTGGCGCCATGCGTACCCTACCGGTTATGAGGATCCGTACGGCTACAACAACGGCCCTCGTTGCGCGCCTTTGATTACCAAAGACCGTATCTACACCTACGGCGCCGAGGGCGTGTTAATCTGCCTCGACTTCGCCACCGGCAAACAACTCTGGCGACGCGATACCCACAAGGATTTCACGGTCATCCCAAATTTCTTCGGGGTCGGCAGCACTCCCGTACTCGAGGACGGCCTACTGCTCACCATGGTGGGCGGCCAACCCAACAGCGGCATGGTAGCCTTTGATGCCAAGACCGGCAAAACCGTCTGGACCAGCACCGGCAAGCAGACGTGGGATGGCGTGGCCAAAATCGGTTGGCCCGGCGAACCTCGGATGATTTGGCGTGGTCAGGAAAAAATGGCCAGCTACGCCTCGCCCGTGCTCGCCACCGTCCACGGCAAACGCGTGGCTTTCTGCCTCATGCGACAAGGCCTCGTGGCGCTCGATCCCAAGACCGGCAAGGAATACTTCAAGCGCTGGTTCCGCGCGCGCGTCAATGAATCGGTGAACGCCTCCAACCCCGTCGTCATCGGTGATCAGGTCTTCTGCTCCACCGCCTATTCCGGGGATGGATCGTTTGTGCTGAAGATTAAAAAAAATCTCAGCGGCTACACCGAAGTCTGGAGTGATCACCAACGCCGCGTTCAGGCCGATAACCCGCGTTTGGACGAAGTACTGGGTCTGCACTGGATGACCCCCATCATACACGAAGGCAATCTCTACGCCTTCAGCGGCCGAAACGAACCGGACGCCAGCTTTCGCTGTGTGGAATTTGCCACCGGGAAACTACTCTGGAATCAGGACGAGGCCTGGCAAAAATATGGGCCGCCCTCCAACAAATACGGCCGCGGATCATTCATTCAAGCCGACGGCAAACTCATCGTTCTCGGCGAAACCGGCAAGCTCGGCCTCTTTGCCCTAAACGCCAAGAAACCGGAGGAACTCGGCGCCTATCAGGTGCCGCAATTGCGTTACCCCTGCTGGGCCACCCCCGCCATGGCCGACAAACGCGTATATCTCCGCAGCGAAGCCTACCTCGTTTGCTACGATTTCGCCAAAGAGCGATAACAGCCCGCGCGGCCAGCAACCCAATTCAGGCTTTCTTTTTCGGGCAAAAACCCGTTCACTCTCGCCTGTCTTATGAGCGAGACGAATGATTCCCTGGCCGAGGAGAAGGAAACCCTTAAGAGCGTTGAGAACGCCCCTACCTCCAAGAAACTTCTGACCTACACCAAGCTATCCGGCCCCGGCTGGCTCCAAGGCGCCATCACCCTCGGCGGCGGCTCTCTCGCGGGCAGCCTTTACCTCGGCGTGATCGGCGGCACCCAGTTGCTTTGGCTGCAGCCGATCATGATGATCCTTGGCGTGCTAATGCTCTCAGTAATCGGCTACGTCACCCTGTCCACCGGCAAGAAACCCTTTCAAGCCATCAACGAACACATCAACCCCGTGCTCGGCTGGGGCTGGTTGATCGCCGCCATGCTCGCCAACCTGGTCTGGGCCATGCCGCAATTCTCGTTGGGCACCGCAGCTTTGCAGCAAAACCTCGGAATATTCACGGCTGAAGGCGGTGACAAACTCTGCGCCGTGTTGCTTTTTGTCATCGGCACAGCGGTGGTCCTGCTCTACGACAGTAAAGCGGTTAAATATTTTGACCTCATCCTGAAGGTGATGGTGGGCGTGGTTGTCCTTAGCTTTTTTGGCGTGGTGGCGGTGATGGCCGGTAACCTCGATTGGGGAGCCATCTTCTCAGGCTTTATTCCGGATTTCTCTCTTCTTTCGCAACCGGCCGATAAGTTCAGGGAGGTCATCGCTAATTCCAGCAATCCGGCTTATTGGAATGACACCATCCTCGGCTCCCAACGGGACCGCATGGTGACGGCCGCCGCCACGGCCGTTGGCATTAACATGACCTTCCTGCTCCCCTACTCCATGCTCCGCAAGGGCTGGGGACGCGAGCACCGCGGCTTGGCTAGCTTCGATCTAGGCATTGGATTGTTTGTGCCGTTCTTTCTTGCCACCACCTGCGTGATGATCGCTTCGGCTAGCCAATTTCATGGTAAATTTGATGAAGGCTTGATCGACTCCAGCAAGGCCACTCCGATGACCGAAAAACTCCAAGGGGGCTACGATAAAAACTTGGTGGCGTTCCAAACCCACATTGGGGAAGACAAAAAACCAAATGAAACAGATCAACAACTCGCCGCCATGCTGGTCAGTCGTGATGCCTTTCAATTGGCCGGTTCTCTGGAAAAACTTACCGGCAACAAGGCAATTACCCAAACCATCTTCGGCATTGGCGTGGTTGGCATGGCCATTTCCACAATCATCATTCTCATGCTGATTAACGGATTTTGCATGACTGAAGCACTTGGTGCAGAAATGGGGGGGCCCATCCACAAGGTCGGTTCCATTTTGCCGGGCATCACCGGCGCATTGGGCTTCCTGTTCCTCTGGGGGAATGCCGATGCCAAATTTTTGCTCGCGGTACCCACCAGCGTATTTGGCATGGTGCTGCTGCCCATCGCTTACTTCACATTCTTCTGCATGATCAACAGTAAGGAGTTACTTGGAGACGCCCTGCCCAAAGGCGGCAAACGCGTGGCGTTGAACCTCGCCATTGGTCTCGCCCTACTCGCCTCCACCATCGGCGCCGCGTGGTCCATTTGGAGCAAGGTGAAGTGGACCGGGGTTTACGCCGTGGGCATCTTCCTACTACTGGCTCTGGGCGGTCATTGCTACCGCAAGTTGAACCAAAAGCTCGATCGGATTGAAACCAAACTAAAAGAGTAACGCAGCAACCCCTTTACGGCGGGCCATGATTGGCCCGCCTTTTTTATGTCCCGATCCGGGCCACCCAGAGGACCATACCAATGATCGCGAAACAGATCACAAAGCACCCCACGAATCCCCAGAAATCCATCTTAGTCGGCCGCTCGAATTCCCAGTTGGAACCTGGGAAGAGTTTCCGATCATTAAACCGATCCGGCCGCGCATAGCTCACGTCGATCTCGCGCGCGTCCCCTTCCGGGTCCGGATCCACCGGTGTTTTCATTTTCACATACAACCGATCCAGCGCCTTCTTACTGTTGGGCTGCGTCAGTAGACTGGCAATGATCATCACCAAAAACGGCGCGATGATCTTGAATGGAAACTCCAGCGTCTTGAGCGCGGCCTTGCGGTATTGGGTAAGATCCAGCCCGAGCAGCTTGTCGTAAATCACCATGTCAAACCGGAATGAGCCTTGCCCAATCTTGTCGCCTCCCTCTTCTTCGTTTTCCTTCACCCCGCCGGTCCAGTAAATCGATTGACCGCCCGCTGCTCCTTCCGGACTGTTTACAGCTAGGTAAGCTTCGTGCGTGCGTAACTCCGGAGCCACCGCCGGAATTGCGCGTGGCAACACGAAGAAACTCAGCAGACAAAACACAATCGTGATCCAGCCCGCCTTGGTGGTGGCGCGGCGCCAGTACATGCCCAACCAGAACAGAGCCGCAAAGGTCATGGGCACAATCCAAGTCAGCTCCAGTTGCTTGAACATATCGAGCATGGTCACGGACACCACCACGGCACCCAGCACGACAATGGCGCCGGTGACCCGACCGAGCCGCAGGCATTCCTGCTCAGAGGCATTCGGGTTGCCATAAGGCACATAAATGTTGCGTACCACCAGCGCCGAACAGACGAGCATATAACAATCCACACTGCTCATCAGCGCAGCAAGCAAGCAGGCCAGCATCAGGCCCACCAACCCGATCCCCAAGGGCCCGAGCAGTTCCCGGGTTGCCACACCCCAAGCCATGTCCGCATCGCCGATCAGGGCCTGATTATCGCCGTACAGGGTCAGCACAATCAGGGCGGTGATCACCCAGCCGATGGTGCAGAAGCGTTTGATGAAATTGCCGGTCACCAGGCCAACGCGGGCATCGTGTTCACTCTTGGCCGAGCCACCGCCAGTGACGATGAAGTGAGGCGTGAGCACAATGCCGATCATGTTCATGATGACAATAGTGATGATGGCATAGAGCGGAAATTCACTAGCGGCACTGCCGCCTACAATCTCAAAGGTAGAGGCTGGTAACTGCTCGTGCATCACGCGGAAACCATCCGTCCAGGAATCGCCCGGAACGCCGAAGCGTTTAACCACCTCGTTGAGACCGAAGGGAATCAACAGGATTGACAGCAGAATGATGCAAATACCTTGGATCAGATCGGTCCAGTACGCCGCAGTAATACCGCCCAGCACGCCGTACATCATCACAATCACCGCCACCAACGGCACGAGCACGTACTCCGTTTTGGTGCCCATCAATTCCTCGCCCAACAAGGGCACGCCCACTTTGCCGATGGCCGTGAAGAGCATGGCGCCGTAAACGATGTAATAAAAACAGCCAAAGATCGCGTAGGCGACGCCCATTGGTTTGGATTCGTAGCGTTCGGTAAACCAATCGCCCAAGGTCAGGCAACGCATGCGACGGTACCACACAGCGCTGATCCAATAGATGGGCGTGACAAAGAGCCAATACATCACGCCCCACATGCCGCTCATGCCGTTGGCAAAGGTACCGCGCGCGGTATTAACCGGATCGGCTGAGCCGGTGCCCGCTCCGAAAGCGGCGAAGGTTTGAAAGAGCTTGCCGAATTTTCGGCCGCCCATGAAATAATCCTCCTGAGCTTTGACTTGGCGCATGGCCCAGATTCCGATGGCGGCCATGCCGGAGAAGTAGATAAAGAGAACGAGGTAATCAGCGAAGTTCATAGGGCACGGGTAAGTTCAAAAAAGGATACCATTCCATTGAGTTTCCCCAATAAAAAAACCCGCCCCAAAGGGCGGGTTACAATTCTCTGGAGAAGCGGCTTATTCGGACTTCTTGTCCTCGTCTTCCGCCTTGGGCTCCTCTTCGTCAGCCTCTTCAGTGACTTCGGCTTCTTCCTCTTCAGTCTCAGCGGCGTCATCCTCTTCAGTCTCAGCGGCGTCATCCTCCGCGGATTCATCCGCCGTTTCCGAAGTTCCCTCGGTTTCTTCCACTTCAGCAGCCGGTTCTTCGGCTGGCGCAGCGGCTTCTGCCTTTGACTCTTCCTTGGCGACGGGGGCTTCTTCGGCCGCAGGATTTTCTGCGTCTGCCACCCATTCCAAAATCGCCATTTCGGCGGCATCGCCCTGACGGCGACCGAGCTTGATGACTCTGGTGTATCCGCCATTGCGGTTTTCAAAACCAGGCGCAATATCCTCGAAGAGAATGCGGACGACGTCCTCATTCTCCCGCCAATAAGCACGCTGCTCGCGGCCGGTCACGCCGTTTTTCTTTGGGAAAAAGGTGCGGGTGTTTTGCTGCAACCGCGCAGCAATGAGGCGGCGGTATTGCACGTCCGCTCCGTCGGCCTGGCCTTTTTTACCAAGCGTCACCATCTTGTCAGCCACCACACGGGCAGCCTTAGCCTTTGCGAGGGTGGTCTTGACCTTGCGGTGCTTGATGAGGCTGCACACGAGGTTGTTGAGCATGCGGGTACGATGCTCAGTGGTACGGCCCAGTTTGGCTTTGCGAATTCGGTGGCGCATGGTGCTTGGTTCAGGTAATTAGTCTAGCAGCGACGACCCCGTGCCAATCGGCTCGCCGTCGTCTTCAAACAAAATGCTCGGGGATCCGCCGGAGCTGTTCGGCTTGCTGATGAGATCCGCGGGATCGAGTACGCTCTCGTCGAACGTCATGCCCAGTCCCAGCCCCAACTCCACGAGCTTGTCCTTAATCTCGTTCAGCGACTTCTTACCGAAGTTGCGGTACTTGAGCATGTCGGCCTCGGACTTGGTGGCCAGTTGGCCGACGCTGGTAATATTGGCATTATTGAGGCAGTTCGCCGCGCGCACGCTCAACTCGATTTCGTTCACGCTCATGGCAAGCAGACGCTTGATCTCGGATTGCTCCTCGGTCTGGCTCTCCTTCTCCTCTTCAAACTCAATGGCGTCCTTGTCGTAATTTACAAACACCTCGAGCTGATGCATGAACACCTGGCTGGCCTGATTCACGGCATCATCCGGCGAGATGCGGCCATCGGTCCAAATCTCCAAAGCCAAGCTGTCGTAATCGGTACGCTGTCCGACACGGGCGTTGCCCACATCGTAGCGCACGCGGGTCACGGGCGAAAAGATTGAGTCGATGGCGATCACGCCGATCGGTTGGTTAGCGGTCTTGTTGTCGTCGCCCGCCAGGAAACCACGGCCCACTTGGACGGTTAGTTCCATGATAAATTTCTGTTTCTTATCGAGGGTACAGATGTGCTGGCCCGGGTTCACGAGTTCCACATTGTGGTTCAACTCGATGTCGCCTGCCGTCACCGCCCCGTTCTTGTTCACGGAAATCAACAACACTTGCGCGTCGCGGGTTTCGTGAATCTTGAACTTCACCTGTTTGAGGTTGAGGATGATCTCCGCCATGTCTTCCACCACGCCTTCGACGGTGGCAAATTCATGCTGGGCTCCATCCACCTTAAGGGACGTAATGGCCGCCCCTTCCAGGGAGGACAGTAGAATGCGGCGCATGCTATTGCCAATGGTGTGGGCATAGCCGATTTCAAACGGTTCCGCGACAAACTTGGCGTAGGTCTCGGTTGCCGTTTCCTCTTCCTTCTTCAGCCGATTCGGCCGTTCAAACGCTCCTAAACGTGTTGGCATTTTTTCTTACTTTGGTTGCAATTTCAATCTGACCTCAAACTTCATTCCCGCATAGGCGAGGTCCGTATAATTGCTGATTCTTGGACCCACCCGGGCCCAAGGATTAACGGGAATAAAACTCAACGATGGTCTGCTCGTTCGCCACAGGCTCGATATCCTCGCGCGTGGGCTTCCGCTTGACGGAGCCGGTGTAGGCAGCCTTATCCACCTCCAGCCATTCAGGCACGGTACGACTGGTGGAATACTCGAGGTTTTTGTCCGCCAAGTGACGGCTCTTCTCGGTGTGTTTGATCTCCACCTTGTCGCCTTCATTCATCGCGATGGAGGGAGTCCGAGCGCGCTTGCCATTCACCAGCACGTGGCCATGAGTCACCATTTGGCGGGCTTGGGCGCGGGTATAACCAAAACCAAGGCTGTACACCACGCTATCTAGTCGCGTCTCCAAAATTTGCAGCATGATCTCGCCGGTCACACCACGACGGCGGATGGCTTTATCATAGATGCCGCGAAACTGCTTCTCCATCAAGCCGTAATAGTAGCGCATCTTCTGCTTCTCGGCCAAGGCGAGGGCGTAATCGGTCGCCTTGCGGCGGCGTTTCTGCCCGTGCACACCCGGCGGGTACGGCTTCCTCTCGAGATATTTCGAGGAGCCAAACAACGGAATGTTAAAGCGACGGCTTAAGCGAACGCGAGGACCAGTATATCGTGCCATGGTATCGTAAATCTTTCTTCGGGTGAATATTAGACGCGACGGCGCTTGGGCGGACGACAGCCGTTATGCGGCACCGGTGTCACATCCTTAATTGTGGTGACATCCAGACCAGCCGCTTGGAGACCGCGAATGGCCGATTCGCGACCGGAGCCAGGTCCCTTGATACGCACTTCCACTTCCTTGAGGCCGTGCGATTGTGCATCGCGCGCCGCACGCTGGGCCACTTGAGTCGCGGCGTAGGAGGTGCTCTTGCGGGACCCCTTGAACCCGGCGCGGCCGGCACTGAACCAGCTGATCGGGTTGCCCTGCATATCGGTGATCGTCACCAAAGTGTTGTTAAACGTGGCGCGAATATGCGCGATACCGTGCGTCACATTCTTCGACTTTTTAGCCTTAATGATCTTAGCATCGCCGAAATCATCAGCCAGCAGTTCTGCCGCGGTGGGTGCGGAGGACTTGTTCTCATCTTCCTCAACAGCGGCCTCGGGCTTTTCAGCAGCAGCAGGCTTTTCAGCAGCAGCAGGCTTTTCAGCAGCAGCAGGCTTTTCAGCAGCAGCAGGCTTTTCAGCAGCAGCAGGCTTTTCAGCAGCAGCAGGCTTTTCAGCAGCAGCAGGCTTTTCAGCGGCCGGCGCAGCGTCGGCTTGAGGCTGCTCGGTTGCGGGATCTTGTTTTTCTTCAGCCATGATGGTCGTTCAGGTAAAGGATTAGGCTTTCTTGCTCTGGGCGCCCACGGTCTTCTTTGGCCCTTTGCGGGTGCGGGCATTGGTTTGGGTGCGTTGCCCACGCACGGGCAGGCCGCGCATGTGCCGTTGTCCGCGGTAAGTTTTAATGTTTTTGTGGCGCTTGAGGTCTTCGGTCACCTTCCGTCGCAGATCGCCTTCCACAAGAATCACGCAGTTGTCCGTACGTGTTTGCTCAGAGCGCATCTCGGTGGTTTGGATGGCCTTGGCGATGGTGGCCAGTTCGTCCTCGCTCAGGGTATGAGCGCGGGTGGCCGGATCAATCTTGGCGTTTTCCAACACCTTGGAGGAGGTGGCCGGGCCGACCCCATAAAGGGAGCGGAGCGCGATGTCGATGCGCTTGTTGGCGGGGATGTCGATTCCTAAAATTCGGGGCATGGCTTAACCTTGACGCTGTTTGTGGCGCTTATTCTTGCAAATGACGCGGACGACGCCCTTCCGCCGGATGACCCGGCAGTTTTCACACAATCGCTTTACTGAGGCGCGTACTTTCATTGTTCGTTCTCGTTCTCTAGTTTTCGTTCCATGACCCTTCCCTTGGAAAGGTCAAAAGTGCTCACTTCGAGCACCACCCATTCGCCCGGCTGCGCGTCCACCAGCACATCGCTGGTGGCCCGTGTGCTGTGTGCCATCAGGCGGTGGCCGTTGCTTAGTTCGGCACGCACCAAGCGATGCGACAGAACCTCGACTATTCGGCCCTCAACTCGGATGGGCTCGGCCCCGGGCATGTCAAAATTTCCGGTTCGCCTTCAGTCACCGCAATGGTGTGTTCCCAGTGCGCTGAAGGCCGGCCATCCCGTGTCACCACAGACCAGCCGTCTGGCAGAAACTTCACCTTCGGCGTCCCTGCATTGACCATTGGCTCAATCGCCAAGGTCATGCCGGGCCGCAGCTCCGGAGAGTCTCCGCTGGTCACGTAATTGGGGATTTGCGGTTCCTCGTGAACCACCTCTCCCACACCGTGCCCAACAAACTCACGCACTACCGAAAACCCGTTGGCTTCCACTCGATTCTGCACTGCAGCCGAGATATCAACCACCCGGTTTCCGGGTAACGCGCGAGAAATTCCATCATACAGGGCTTCCTGAGTCACTTCAATCAATTTTTGAGTTTCTTCAGGACACTCACCGACGATCACCGTTCGCGCGTTATCGCCAATGAACCCTTCGACGCAAACACCGACATCGATGCTTACTATGTCACCGTTCACGATCTTCCGTTTTCCGGCCAAACCGTGTACCACTTCCTCGTTCATCGAGATACACACATTGCAGGGATATTTCCTACCCTGCACCTCGTATCCGAGAAACGCACTCTTGCATCCGTAATGCCGGATGCGGCTAGCGGCATATTCATCCAACTCGCGGGTCGTGACTCCCGCTTTCACCCATTCGCAAGCATCCCGCAACACGTTCGCTGCGATGCGGCCAGCTTCACGCATAGCCGCCAGTTGATGCTCGTCCTTGATGAGGATCATCCGGCGCGTCCCCGCACCTTTTTGCCGCCCTTCAAAAATCCATCATAATGATGCTGAGCCAAATGACTTTCCATTTGCCGCATCGTGTCCAGCATCACGCCCACCATAATCAGCAGACTTGTGCCGCCAAAGAACTGGGCCACCGCGAAAGGAATTTCCAAATTGATTCCCAACACCGTCGGGATCACCGCGATGATGACTAGGAACATTGCTCCCGCCAAAGTCAACCGGCTCATCGCGTGATGCAGGAAGTCGCGAGTCGCGTTCCCTGGGCGAACGCCAGGAATGTAGCCACCTGCTTTTTTCAAATCATCTGCGATCTGCGTTTCATTAAACTGAGTCGCCACCCAGAAGTAGGAGAAGAACAGGATCATCAGCGACTGCATGGCCAGATTCCAAAAGGAACCGTAAGCCAGAGCATCGCCCAGTCCGATGAAGAAATCAGCCCCGTTTCCTTCCCCGAGCTGGCGACCAACTGTTCCAAAAATCTGGGCCGGGAACATCAGAATCGCCTGCGCAAAGATGATCGGCATCACACCCG
>Ga0315320_10002850_pt1 | contig 14248 bp, 9 predicted proteins | sample M140m21515metaG_FD_203458 | JGI IMG/M metagenome (GOLD analysis project Ga0315320, IMG submission 203458) | Ammonia-oxidizing marine archaeal communities from Monterey Bay, California, United States - M1 40m 21515 | ecosystem: Environmental > Aquatic > Marine > Coastal | place: USA: California... | reverse complement strand
GGGCTATTCTAGCCCCCTTTACACCTCTACATATAATATAAATCTATCCAAGAGAAGAATTTCATCTTTAATAAACTATTTATCACAATATAAAAAAGGCGTTTTAAAGCAGTATATTTTATCTAGTGACCTTATAATTACCGAAATACCATTTGGAGAAAGTAACTCTTCGTCAAAGGTAAGCGACGATAAAAATGATCTTAATCAATCTATTTATAGTATTGAGGCTATGCTTGAAAGAAAAATTGAAATTATTGAAATTTTATTAAATGATTAGCATTACATAGGCCACTATAATAAAACCAACGGAAAAACCAACATAAATTTGTGAGTGATTATGTGCATTTTCATAAATTCTTGCAACACCTAGCATTCCTGAAAATAATATTGATATTACTAGAGCTGTTTGTATACCACCAAATAAACTATTTAAACTAAAAATTACACCAACAAGACCCCCAGCGCCCAACATGTGAAGACTAATTTTCCAGTATTTTGATACTATTGTTGACACTACACCTACAACTAGAGTACTAATTAATATAGCTCTCAATGTTGGAGAAAAAACTAATAATTCATTAAGATGATAATATCCTAACAACAGCCAAATTGATGATAAAAAAAGAGGAAGAGACCTCTGTTTGTAATTACTCATTTCTATCGAATCTATGTATTTAGTTTTTATAAGAAAAAAAACATTAATTATAGGCAGAATAATAGTACACAAAATCAGTATTAAATAAACGTAAGATATATAGTTTTGGACGATAATCCCAACACTAGGAATTAATCTAATGCTTAAATATATCGACATAATAGGCATAAAAATAGGATGAAAGATAATTGATAATAATTTAGACAACCTCATTATAATTCCCTTCTTAATTTTGATGTTTTTATTGACAATTGCTTTCTATATTTAGCCACAGTTCTTCTTGCTATATGATACTCTTCTCCTCCAAGTAAATCGGCAAGCTGTTCATCAGTGTAGGGTTTTATTTTGTTTTCATTAAGAATAATTTTTTTTAAAGTTTTTTTAATTTCTTTTGTGGAAACTACTTCCCCACTTTTTTTCATGTATGCATCAGAAAAAAACTCTTTAACTCTAAATGTTCCAAAGTGTGTTTCCACGAATTTAGAATTACTTACTCTAGAAATTGTTGAAACATCCATGTTAACGATATCTGCAATATCAGCTAATTTCATAGGTTTAAGATCTTTTTCTATACCACTGATTAAATAGTCTTTTTGTAGCTGAATGATAGTAGTCATTACCATTCTTAATGTCTCGTCGCGCTTTACTAAGGCTTCTTTAAACCATTTTGCTTTATCAATTTTTTTTGTAAGAAAATCTTTCGTTCTTACGTCTTTTGTTTCTTTTAATAAATTTGAATAGTAATTGCTTACTTTTACTGTTTTAGTGTTTCCTTTATTTATACGAAGTTCTGGTTCATTATTATTTATCTCTATTGTAAAGTCTGAAAAAATATATTTACTTACACTATTATTACTTGTAAATCCGTCAGATGGTATCGGTTTAAGCCTTTCAATTATTCTATAAATATTTTTGAGTTTTTCTTTTGTAATATTCACTTTTTCAATTAAGTATTCGAAGTTTTTATTATAAAATTGAGTGTAGTAATTTAATATTATTTGGTAGGCTTCTTTTTCTAATGGATGCTTTTTTAATAGTTGTAGTAAAATACAGTTTTGCAAATCAGTTGTTCCAACACCAACAGGGTCTAAATTTTGTAATATTTGTAATGCCAATTTGAGCTTTTTTTCTGAAACTACTTTATTATTAACTAAAAGGTCACTGTTAATAGAATATAAATCTCTTTTTAAAAAACCATTATTATCAAGACTATTTATCAGGTATTTAACTAAGAACAACATTTCTTCGTCTAAACTTAGATCGACCAATTGTTTTTTAAGATAATCACTAAGGCTTTCGCTTTTGTCCTCAATTTGAAAGTCTTCTAATTTTTTTTTTAAACTAGAATCATAAAAAGCGCTCTGCACATCTTCTCTTTCATCCTCTTCTAGAGCAGGATTATCTTCGATTTCCTCCTCTATCCTATGTTCCAATGACACAATAGGTATTTGCAAAATACCTAAAAATTGAATTTGTTGATGGCTTAGCCCATAATGCTGTTTTTGTTCTAACCGTTGCTTGCTCATTAAAACTCTGAATTTAGAGGTGTTCTAGCAAAAGGAATAACATCCCGAATATTTTTCATTCCTGTAACAAACATAATAAGCCGTTCAAATCCAAGACCAAAACCTGAGTGTTTGCATGTTCCAAATTTTCTTGTTTCTAAATACCACCACAATTCTTTTTTGCAAATATTCATTTCTTCCATTCTCAACTTTAATTTTTCAAGTCTTTCTTCTCTTTGTGAACCGCCTATAATTTCACCAATATTTGGAAAAAGAATATCCATTGCTCGCACGGTTTGATTATCCTCATTAATTCTCATATAAAATGCCTTTATATTTTTGGGATAGTCGGTTATTATAACAGGTTTTTTAAATTCTTTTTCGACTAGAAACCTTTCATGTTCGGATTGTAAATCTGAACCAAATCCAGAAATTATATATTTAAATTTTTTCTTTTTATTAGGCTTAGAGTTTTTAAGAATTTCAATTGCTTCTTTATAAGTTATTCTAACAAAATTATTTTCCAAAACAAATCTTAGTCTTTCTATAAGACCCATTTCTGATCGGAGCTCTTGCTTAAGAAGCTTTTCTTCCTCGGCCATTCTTTTGTCAAGGAATTTTAAGTCGTCAAAATTTTTTTCAATACTATATTTTATGCAATACTTCAGAAACTCTTCGGCTAAATTCATGTTTTGTTCCAAATCTGAAAATGCCACTTCAGGTTCAATCATCCAAAACTCTGATAAATGTCTTGAAGTATTAGATTTTTCTGCTCTAAATGTTGGGCCAAAAGTATAAACTTGACCTAGACCAAGAGCACCTAATTCTGCTTCAAGTTGACCAGAAACTGTCAGGCTTGTTCTGCATCCAAAAAAATCCTTTGAAAAATCAACCTCTCCATTTTTCTTTTCAATTTTTTCTAAGTTAAGGCTAGTAACCTGAAACATTTCTCCCGCTCCTTCAGCATCTACACTTGAAATAATTGGCGTATGTAGATTATAAAACCCCCTATCATTAAAAAATTTATGTATTGCAAATGTTAGTGTATGTCGCAATCTAAATACTGCAGAAAACGTATTAGTTCTAAATCTTAGATGTGCATTTTCTCTTAAAAATTCTAATGAATGTTTTTTTGGTTGTAGTGGGTATTTCTCTGAATCTGCATGCCCTAAAATTTTTATTTTCTCAGCTAATATTTCTGCAACTTGTCCTTCTCCTTTTGATGATACTAATTTCCCTTTTACTTGAATACAGGCACCTGTTGTTATTTCTCTTAGATCTTTTTCAGGAATATTTATTACTTCTGCAACTATTTGAATGTTTTGTATTGTAGAGCCGTCATTTAGCGCAATAAAAGATACATTTTTGCTTCCTCTTTTAGTTCTCACCCATCCACATACATTTACATTTTTTGTTAGTTTTTTAAGACTAAGTATTTCTTTAATTTTCATTATCTCTTACTTGATTTCTAATTTTTTATAATAAATGTATTTAGTATTATCCAGCTTGTGATACTTGATTACTAGCAATTATTTGGTGCACAGTTTCTATAATTGCTTTTGCATCATATTTGCAATCGTTATGTAGCTCTTGTTGTGTGCCATGGTGAATAAATTTATCTGGAATACCAAGTCTTTTTATTTTTGCGCTATAATTATTTTTTGACATGAACTCTAGTACGGCGGACCCAAAGCCCCCGTCTAAACATCCGTCTTCAATTGTAATGATATTATTAAATTTAACAAAGACTTTATGAAGAAGTGTTTCGTCAAGAGGCTTTGCAAATCGCATATCATAATGAGCAATATTAAGCCCCTCCTTATCAAGGTTTTCTTGTGCTTTTATCACAAAATTACCCGGATGACCCAAAGATAGTATCGCGATATCGTCACCATCTTTTATTTTTTTTCCTACACCAACTTTTATTTCTTCAAAAGGCCCTTGCCACTCGATCATAACCCCATTTCCTCTAGGATATCTTATCGAAAATGGCCCCTGGTTTGGAAGTTGAGCTGTGTACATTAGGTTGCGCAATTCTTTTTCATTCATTGGCGCACTAACAACCATATTCGGTATACATCTAAGAAATGCAATATCAAACGCCCCGTGATGCGTAGCTCCATCAGCCCCAACTAACCCCCCCCTATCAAGACAGAAAACTACATTTAGATTTTGAAGCGCCACATCATGTATTATCTGATCATATGCTCTTTGCATAAATGATGAGTAAATATTACAAAAAGGCATTTTTCCTTGTGTAGCCATTCCTGCAGAAAATGTTACAGCATGCTGCTCAGCAATGCCAACATCATATGTCCTTTCTGGCATTTTTTCCATCATTTTATTTAATGAACTGCCGGTTAGCATTGCTGGAGTTACACCAACAATGTTGATGTTTTCATTTGCTAGATCAATTATAGTTTCTCCAAATACGTCTTGATATTTTGGCGGCTTTTTTTCTGATTTAGCTTTTATAATCTCACCTGTTTTTTTATCAAAAACACCAGGTGCGTGCCATTTTGTAGTATCTCCATTTTCAGCAGGCACAAACCCCTTGCCTTTGACTGTTACACAATGCAATATTTTTGGTCCAGGTATTTCTTTTAGGTCTTTTAATACCTCTGCTACATGCTTGGCATCATGACCATCTATTGGTCCAAAATATCGAAAGTTTAGCGATTCAAAATAATTGCTTTCGCCAAGTATAGTTGTTTTTATCGCTCCCTCAATTTTTTTAGCTATTTTTTGAGCATTTGGGCCAAATTGACTAATTTTCCCAAGTATTTTCCAGATTTTATTTTTAGCTTTATTATATGTTTTAGATGTAGATATATCCGTCAGGTATTCTTTTAATGCACCAACTGCAGGGTCTATAGACATACAATTGTCATTGAGGATAACAAGCAAATTTGTGTTTTCAACTCCCGCATGATTTAAACCCTCAAAAGCCATTCCAGCTGTCATTGACCCGTCACCTATAACGGCAACATGTTGTTTTTTTTTATCTCCCCTGCTCCTTGAAGCAATGGCCATACCAAGTGCTGCTGAAATAGATGTTGATGCATGTCCCACACCAAAAGTATCATATACACTTTCACTTCTTTTGGGAAAGCCGCTTAAACCTTCTTTAATTCTATTTGTGTAGAAAAGATCTTTTCTGCCCGTTAATATTTTATGCCCGTAGGCTTGGTGCCCCACATCCCACACTATTTGGTCTTCAGGAGTATTGTATGTGTAGTGTATAGCTACAGTTAATTCAACGACTCCTAAACTTGCCCCAAAGTGCCCTCCTTTTTCGGAAACTATATCAACTATATATTGTCTTAATTCTCCGCATAATTGCTCCAATTGATCTATATTTAATTTTCTAAGATCTGAAGGGCTGTCTATATTCCTCAATAGTACTCCTTGTTGGTATTTTTTTTTATTGCTCATATTCTCTGTAAATATATAAAATCTTTGAACATGCAAAATTACTAATATTCGTTAACAAATTAGCGTTAATAATTGAATAGCTTTATTTGTTGTAAACCCACTTTGATTTATCAATTTTGTTTGATGAGAAAAATTTTAATAATAAGTTTATTTTTAATATTTAAATATGTATGTACGGCAGAATCATCATTTTTCCATAAAACCGATGTTACTGATAAAAACAACTATTTAAATAATAATTTTGAAAGCGATAATGACAGTAATTACTTAAATGTCTATAAAGAAAGATTGATTGCTTTAAACGCAATTTCTCCTATAGACTTATCTTATAATGAAAACATACTCCCTTTTATCAAAAGCTATTTAGGTAGAAATAAAGCATTAATTTCAAAAATGCTCTCATTAAAAGAGTTTTACTTTCCCCTATTTGAACAGCAATTAGATTTCTATAATCTTCCATTAGAGCTCAAATATTTAGCTATTGTTGAATCTGCCTTAAACCCCAAAGCAAGATCACCTTCAGGGGCTACTGGTCTGTGGCAGTTTATGTATTTAACTGGCAAAGATTTTGGTTTAGATGTTAACTCTTATTTTGACCAAAGACAAGATCCGTTAATGTCAACAAAAGCTGCTTGTGAATATTTTGTAAGACTGTACGATATGTTTGGAGACTGGCATTTAGTATTAGCGGCTTATAACGGCGGACCAGGCTATTTACAGCGAAAAATTAATAGTGTTGGCTCATACAGTTTTTGGGATCTTTATCCTCATTTAAGACAAGAAACTAGAAATTATATACCTACATTTATTGCCGTAAATTATGTAATGAACTATGCTGCTAAGCATGGTATAGAATCGGATATCTCAAGAATAACAATATCCACCACAGACACACTAACCTTGAATAAACAAATAAGCCTAAGCACTCTTTCAAAGATGCTTTGCATAAATGTAGAGACAATAAACTTTCTTAACCCCTCATTCAAAAAGGATATATTTCCAGCCAATTCTGTTCTAGTTCTTCCATTGACAGCAGTTAGAGATTTTTTAGATAATGAGGAGGCAAGTTATATGTTTATTGAATCTGTTGCAAAAAAAGAAATATTAATTGATGAGAAGCGTATTATATATCAAGTAGTTAAAGGTGATTACTTGGGGAGAATTGCAGATGATTTTGATGTTAAAGTTTTTGAAATTAAGAAATGGAATAATCTTACGAGTACAGACCTTATTATTGGCGACAAATTAGTTATTTATGTTAATAATAACCAACAACATAATGATAATCAGAATGATAATTTAATAAATGAGTATATAGTACAGCCAGGAGACACATTGTGGGACATAGCTAAAAAGTATAAGGGTGTTAGCGTTTGGAAGATCATGTCATTAAATAATATCGATAGCGATAATATTAAACCTGGAACAAAAATACTATTACCCACAATATAATGAGGATACTTTTTGTTTTATACTTTTTTATTGTCTCTTGTAGTGATTCATCCAATATACTTCCAAGTTCTACAGGAAAGACTTCGGAAGTTGTTTTTGTAGTTGATGATATTTTATGGGAACACTCTTACGATACTATAGTTAGGAGTATTTTTGGCGCCCAAATTGATGGAATCAATAAGGTTGAGCCTATTTTTAAAATTATTCAAATCAATGCAACTGAATTCAAATCATTTTTAAAAACCCATAAAAATATTGTGTTGTTTACGGAAGACACCATTAATTTTCAAGGTACAAATAAATGGGCCTCAAATCAATTTATTTCTCACATAAGCTTGAGTAATAACTTTTTACAATTACGAAAAGAACTATATTCAATAAGACAATCTTTAAAAGAAAGAGAGATAAATTATATAAGAAAAACCTTAATTAAAAGTTCACAAAAAAAAATTGAAAAAAAACTCAAAACTAATTTTGGCGTTGACATTATTGTTCCAAAAGAATATATAATTGAAAGAGTAGATACCAATCTATTTTTAGCTAGTTATGACCCGATAAAATCTGAAGAAATTAAAAAAATTATTATTTTTTCTTTTATACCTAAAAGTATTAATATAGCACAAGAAGTTCTTACGCAATCCGATAGTATTTTTTCTGTTTATCTATTGGGAGAGAGTAAGCAGAGCTATGTAAAAATTGAACCTGCTTATTTGCCTTATTATGTTGATGGATTTTATAGAGGATTATGGAGGCTACACAACGGATTTATGGGAGGGCCTTTCATTATTAAAACACATCTGCAAAATGAAAAATTAATAGTAAGTATTGGTCTTGTTTTTGCTCCTCATTCAAAAAAAAGAAAGTACATCAAAGAGTTTGAAGCTATCTTATAATTAGTTTTTCTCTCATTACACTTTCATTGCTTTTGACTTCTAATATATAACACCCTTTTGCGAAACCAGCTATATTAATAGTTGATAATTTTGTTTCAAAGACCTTCTTTCCTGTTAATGTAAAAATACTTGTGTTTATGTTACTTTTATTTGATCTAATTGTAATTTTTTTATTTGCGGGGTTTGGAAAAAAACTAAATGATAGCTCTGTAATATTATTTGATTCCACGCTAGACAAAGTGTTTAATGGGCTTTTCCATAGCCCTCTTCCATATGTAGCCGCGCTAATAGTTCCTTCTTGATAATGAATTTCTAATTCATTTATTATTACATTAGGCAGCCCATTATTAAAAGGAGCCCAGTTGGTCATTGTATTATTCTTGTAATAAACACCTACGTCAGTCCCTATATATAAATCATCATTTGCGCCCCCCTGATATACAATACAGTTTACAGGAAGGGATGGTAGATTATTTCCAGATACGTTAGTCCAATTACTTCCACCGTCATTTGTTTCATATACTTTATCCACATTATTATAGCCCGAGAATGTAACCCATGCCCGGTCGGCATTATTCTGGGAAACTGTTATGTCTGTTATATTTTCATATGGAAGACCGTCTTTTATATTAGCCCAGCTTTGCCCAGCATCTTTAGTTATCACTATTTTGCCATAAGAAGAAGCGTATATATAATCTTCATTAGAAGGCGCTAAAGCAATCGAGCGAATTAATCCAGGGATTACATTATAAGAAATTGAATCCCAAACAGATCCCCCAGTATTAGAGCGATAGACCTCATTATAACCTATAACTATTAAATTATTATTTGTTTCATGTATCTCATAAGGCGTGTTCCAAGCCCCGTCATAGTTTACGGGTTTAATATTGTTCCAGTTTGCCCCACCATTAAAAGACTTTCTTATCCCACCGTACTGTGATTCAGAGTAAATAATTTCATCATCATAATTATCTATTGCACACTCCATGCCGTCCGACCCTCTAATTGCATCCCAAATAGAGTTCGTCAGCATTTCAGTTCCATTGTCTTGTGCGCCAGCTACAACTCTGTTACTATTGGATTTTGAAAGCCCTAAGTTATAGAATTGGGCTATTTCCAAACCATCTGAAATATCTACCCAACTATTTAAGGTCTCTACATATTTATATAAACCCCCATCGTTACCAGCGTAAGCAATATTTGTATGTGGGCTAAACTCAAAGGCATGCTGATCTACATGCATATAAGAATAACTTGATCCGATGGCAGAGGTGCCACTTCCACTACTAGCATCGATTTCCCAATTTTCACCACTATCATCTGACCTCCATAGTGTTATCCCCCCAACATAAACTAAGTTTTCATTATTTGTAGATACAGCTAGGCTAAGGTCATACCATGATTGACCCCCACTACTTGTCCCATCAGTAGCCCTACCTAATATATTGGGGCTATCAGACTGTTTAATCCAGCTATCACCAGAGTTAGTAGATTTATATAAACCATGGAACCCATCATCATAAGCAGAAAAAAGCGCATAAATTACTTCAGGATTATCAGGTGTTACGGCAATAAGAGGACGATATCTAGAACTAGTCATTCCAATGTCTATTATACTCCAGTCTAAACCTCCATTTTTAGACCTGTAAATACTTGAAACACCACTTTTTTGTTTTGCCGCATAAATCACATTAGGGCTGCCTGGCTTAAGCTCTATATCTCGCCACCTTTCAGATGAAGTTGCGGGCAAAACTACTTGCCATGTGATACCCGCATCTGAACTAATTTGTATGTTTGAATTCGTCACTGCGTACAAACTATCCGTATAGTTAGGATTAATAATTATTTTATTTACTGTCAATTTTTGATTGACATTATAGCTTAGCCCTGTAGTACTCCAATTATTACCACCGTCAGTTGATTTTAATATCCCAATACTGTATGTGTCAGTTCCATAAGCATCTCCAGTCACAATATACATTATTTGATTATTTGTTGGACTAATAGCAATATGTGATACTCCCATAACTGGTAAATTATCTGTATTTGTTGTCCAATTACTTCCACCATCAATAGATTTCCATAGCCCTCCTGAAGGAGAGCCAACCCAAATAATATTTTGATCAAAGGGATCAAAAGCAATACAGTTGACTCTTCCATTTCCTCTTTTTTTACCGTTAGAAAGTATAATAGGAGTGTTAATAGGCCCTAATGAAATCCAATTAGAGGCATTACTTTGTTTGATATTACTATTCTTAGCTTTTTGCCATTCTATATATTGCGAATTTTGTAAAAAGGGCTTATTATTAGAAATTCTTTTGGTTATAAAGTCCATTAACCTTGCGTAAGGCTTGTATCCATTTCCTTTTGTATATGGGATGTCTAGTCTATATTTTTCAAAAGCGTTAAATTTTTCTAATGTTGTAGGCTGGTTTTTACTTTTATAAAGTTGTTCTTCCCAAACTTGAGCAGAGATTGTAAATGAAAATAGCAAGACACATGTTAATAAGGAGATTTTATTCATAATACAAAGATAAGCAATAGTTTTGCTTTGTTCTAAATTTCAAGCTCATGAATTTTAAAAATTTGCCCGTACACCCAAAATAAAATTTCTTCCACTTGAACTTATTGCAGATCCAAAGCTTTTATAGTGATGATCAAGTATATTTATTGCTGAGCAGGTAAAACTAATATTACTGTCTACTATTTTGCTATATTCTATGTTTAAAGTATACCAACTTGGATTGCCTTCAGTTGTTGCTTCTGAAAAGTTATCTACACCAGCCTCATCATAGTCTTTTCTTCTTTTCCATGAATTATAATCTGTATAAAAATCTATTATGCTTTTGTTGAATCTGTATTTTATAGATATTTTTGCATTAAACGGAGGAATATGCGCAAGGGGTTTATTATCGGTTGTATAGCCTTTTAGATAATTACAACTAGCTGTGGCTAAAATATTTTTAGTTATATCAAGGTCAGCAAAAACACTTATTCCATTTATAGTTGCTTTAGTAATATTTTTATTCATTTGCACTCTCATCATTTTTCCATCATAATAAATACTGTCACTTCCATTAATAGACCCATATTCTCTATTTATAGCATTATTGATACTTGTATTAAATAGTTGTATTTGTATTTTTATTGGACTAAACCAATAGTTGAATGTAGCTTCAAAATTATTTGCATATTCAGGCTCAAGATTAATATTAGGAACAACCACATTTATATCATCTTTAGAAAAAAATTTACCAATATCATCAATATTTGGATTCCTAAAGCCACCATAATATGATAAATTCATAGTTATATTTCTTACAGGTCCAAATAAAATCAATATGGATTTAACTATGGATTCATTATTGTTTTCTATATTACTAAATGTATTGTCGTTAAACCTTGCTATTAGCTTGCTCTTATTCCATCTTATACCAATTAACGCCTCAATTTTTTTATTTACCTTTAAGTTTGCCTGAGTGTAAATAAAAACATCTTCTATTTTACTTCCTCCTTTGGGATACCTAGATGTATTATAAAAAGTAGCCTGACTATTGCTAAGATTAGCAGTGGAGTTTACTAGTTGCCATCTCGACCCGGCACCATAAACTAATTTAATTTTATTGAATTTTTTATTTAGGTCAAAATTTATGTCGTAAATTTTAACATTTTCTTTTCTGTTGTTCAGTAGTTTTTCATCATATTTTTGGGTATGCCTGGATTCTAATACATCTTGATGCGCTAGGCAAACCTTCATATTATCGTATACTATTTTATCTGATTTATAACTATAAATAAAGCCTTGGAAAAATCTGATTTGAGGTCCGTAATACCAATTTTTATATTTAGGAACACCTCCATTATTGTCATTTATTTTTCCAAAGCGATTAATTTTACTTGAAATTGAGTACTGAGTATTTGTTAAAAATCGACTTTTTTTATTTATGTTATATCTGCTTTTATGTATTAAGTCAAATTGATTATAGTTTGTATACAGTTGTTCGCTTTGGTTTGTTACATTTTTTTCATTTCCCCAACCATAATATCCATGTTTCCTAACCTTGCCCATTTTTAAATTGCCAACAGATTTGATAGATAATGCAGTAATATGAGCAATTTTTTTTTTATAATAATTTGTCTGTATGTTTAAAGTCTTAGCATTACTACTACTTTGAAATTGCTGATGCACAACAATGCTCTTTTTATATATTGGATTTTTTGTGTTTAAAATTAAAGCCCCACCCATAGCGCCATTACCATATCCAACAGAAGCTGGACCAGAGAGCAGGCTAATTGATTGAATAAAAAAAGGATTAATACTTGACGAGCTTTGTACATGCCCACTTCTATATATCGCATTATTAAGCGCTATGTCATCTACAATTAAAAGCAATCTATTTGCCTCCATGCCTCTATAATTTGGACTGCCACCGCCCGGCTGACTTTCTTGAATCACTACTGGAGATTTGCTTGAAAGCATTCTTGAAAGAGTCATTTTTTGCGGTCCAATTTTATTTGCCTTAATTGTAAATAATTTGTATTTTTTAGTTAAAGGAACTTTCAGATTAGCAGTTAAACTCACTACTGGAAGCACATTTTTTTTTAATGATAAATAAATGTTATCAGTAATATTTTTTTTAGTTATCATCTTAGAAGCATAAGAGATATGCGATATTAGAACTATATCTTTTTTATTAAAAGGACTTATATCTACAACACCATTTTTATCACTAACAACCCCGGTTTTATTAAACGTTATATTAACATTGGAAATTGGTGTGCCAAATAAACTATCTCTAATTATTACTGTTTGACCGCATATAGTATTATGGTATGATATAATTACCATTAAAAAAATCATTCTCATCTCCTTAAGGTTTCAATTACCAAATGTGACGTTATGGAGTCTAAATTATAATGATGTAGTTTGTAGTAGTATAGAAGTTTTTTCAAAAGTTTAGATTTTTTTTGCTGAGGTATTGTTACATCTTTTTTATTTATAAGGTCTTTTAAATAACCCGTCATTTCTTTATCTAGACACAGATTTTTATTTTTTTTATCATCTGTGAATTCTCCACTTTCTAGATCAAAAAATGGTTTTTTTATTTTTATTTTTGAGGGATAGAAGCCTAGATATTTAGATAAATCTATTAAATATTTTAATGCAAAATTAACATCTGTTTCTCTTTCAGTGTATAATTTTATTGATGTATCCCAAAGAAAATTAAAAAGTTCTACACTCTGTTCATTATCTTGTAATATTCTTGAACTAACTTCTGATATGAAAAACCCAATAAAGCTTTTGTATAGTTTATTAGTTTTTTTATTTAATGATGCCCCAATCGAAACCTCCCCTAAATACTGTAAAGAATTCTTATTATTAAAATCAGCATCAATGTTTAATAAAGTGAGAGGCTCAAAGTGACTAAGTTTTTTTTTTGATTTTTTAGACCTAATATTCTTTATAATAAATGTTTGAAGCCCCTTCTCTTCAGTAAAAATTTTACTTATTATTGAGCTGTCGCCTTGCTTTATGTATGTTAGCGTAATTGCACGGCTTTTATATTTCATCTAATGTATAAAAAGGATTTTACTTACCATATTCTCATTACCATATATATCTGTACTAAAAACAAGGTAAACACCAGTTCCCGACCTTTCTCCGCTTTTATTTTTGCCGTCCCAAACTGCCTGCCCACCATTTGCATTAGTTTCAAAAACAAGATTTCCGCTGATATCTGTTATTTTGACATTAGCATCATAAACCAATCCATTTATAGCGATTGGCCCACTATAACTTTCTTTTACAGGATTCGGAAATACATTTGTTTTTGACTGATTTTTTACGCCGCTTGTAGCATCTGACCTATATGATATTAAACCTTTTTCTGTGCCAATAAATACCTCCCCATTTTTGTGATTTATTGCTATGTCTATAATGTTATTTGATGGCAGTGGGCTGTTTTTTATTGTGAAATGAAGCTTTGCTTCTTGTCCATCTTCAGAAACCAAAAAAACACCAGACTTTTCTGTGCCAATCCACTTTCTATTTGCACCATCAATTGTAATGCACTTGATTTTTTCTTCACTTAATAAGTATTGACCATAATTCCCTTCAGTGATTAATATTTGTTGTGAATCAAAATTAAACTCAGAAAAGATATCACCAGGATTATAAAAAACAGCAATACCTTGGTCTGTTCCAACCCAAATCTGGTTATTTAAATCTTCAATTATGCTATAGGTTTGCAAAGAGGGTAAGTTTCCTGTGCCAATATTAGTGTTTAGTATTTTATACTGATCATCAC
>Ga0315320_10002842_pt1 | contig 14261 bp, 11 predicted proteins | sample M140m21515metaG_FD_203458 | JGI IMG/M metagenome (GOLD analysis project Ga0315320, IMG submission 203458) | Ammonia-oxidizing marine archaeal communities from Monterey Bay, California, United States - M1 40m 21515 | ecosystem: Environmental > Aquatic > Marine > Coastal | place: USA: California... | reverse complement strand
ACCAGTGGATTCTATGTGTTCCATGATTGCAGAGATTAGGACATCTTGCGCAGATTTACTTAAAGGATAATCATCTAAATTACCTTCATTTTTTTCACCCGTTGCTCCTAATGTATGAGCGGTAATTTTTCGTAAACGACCTACTTCTTCGGCTATACTTCTGGGAACAGGGGGCAATTCACCAGCCCATACTGGTGCGGATCCGCTCTCTCTTACAGGGCCTACCAATAATTCTTCTTGTTCTGGATCCGCATCAACTATCTCCCATGTTCTTCCAGCCATTACAAATCTTCTCGCATTATTTATAGAATCATCATTATTATCGCCTAATGATAATACAAATGCTTCATCTACAGAACCAAGAATCTTTCTTGTCACTGTATCTCTAACTTTGTAGGAAGTTTCATCAGGTATCATTGATAGGTGGTCCATCCTTGTTTTCCCTAATCTTCCTGCTGGAGAAAACCAACCATTCTTAAGATTTTTTGGAAGAACTTTAATTAGATTATCTAACCACTTCTTCTTCTCTAAATCAGTATGTTCTTCCTCCCAATGTGGCCTTTCTGCAGGAAAGTCTCCTCCTATTTTTTCTGCCAATTCTCTCCATAATTTAGTTGTCCATTTAGTTGGGTCAGAGTTTTTTGGATCTTCTATTAGACGAATTAACCATCTATCATTCAGTACTCTCAGAATTCCTAATGTGTATTCATGTTCCCATGTTTTGAAAATTGAAACTTTCTTTAATATCTTTGTTGGTTTATTTATGGGAACTATTCCTCTTTCGATTGACATTTGTAAAAATTGATTTGCTGCAACAATACGTGGATTTGTTCGCCAACTTACGCCCCCGATTTCACCATTCATCGCTCTACGAGCTATCACACTACATTCTGCAATACCATCGACCTCCCACGCAAGAATTTCTCCTGCTCCAGTTCCTCCTAAGTAATGTTCAGCTCTCCCAACACGTTGTAGTAAACTATCTACAGACCTTGGACTTTGTAATTGATGAACTTTTTTTATTGAACCAACATCAATTCCTAATTCAAGGCTACTTGTACATATCAAGCCATTTAACTCACCATTCAATAATGATTTTTCTACATCTTTCCTAGTCTCAGCTGCAAGACTGCCGTGATGAACTCCTATTTCCAAATCAGGCATAATCTTCCTCAATCTTTGTGAAACTGTCTCTGCCGTACTTCTAGAATTTACAAAAACTAGAGCTGGAAAATCTTCCTTAAGTGTCCTCGCTAATCTTCTAAATGCTGCTACAGAATCTGGAGAAATATGCCATTCTGTAGACAGTATCTCGTCTTCAGTGTTTGCCAATTCTTTATGAACTAGAACATCAGTTTTTCTTGGCGCTGGACCTATTATTGGCATAGCTTCTTCAGAAAACCATTTAGCCACTTCTTCTGGATTACCTACTGTTGCTGATAATCCAATGATTTGCAATTTTCCTGGACAGTACTCTTGGATTCTTTGTAAACCAACTAATAATTGAGATCCTCTTTCAGAACCTGCCATATCATGTACTTCATCAAGAATAATAGCCTTTAATCCTGCTAGATGTGTCCTAAGTCGACTTCCCAAAAGCATTATTTGTGCAGTTTCTGGGGTTGTTATAAGTAAATTAGGAGGGCTTTTTGACTGTTTTGTCCTTTCCTTTTGAGAAGTATCGCCATGCCTAAGTCCTACTGTTAATCCAACTGGTTCCAGCATTTTTGATAATCTTCTATCTATATCTCTATTTAGAGCTCTTAATGGTGTAATATACAATATTGAAAGCCCCTTCCATTCTTCAGTTAGACATTTAGAAATTATTGGCAAAACTGCCGATTCAGTTTTTCCACTCCCAGTAGGTGCTACAAGCAACCTATCGTGACCTCTCACTATCTCTGGTATTGCCGCATTTTGTATGGGCGTCAAAGTCCATCCTAAGTCCTTGACTAAGTCATTTACACTTGGATGTAGGTGTTCAACGACATCCCTCATGATTAACCCTCTCAAGCCTATTAAGAAAACCCTATGTTTCATTATTCACTCTATTATTCAGATTTATTACTGAACTTTTCATGAAAGGAACTATCTCTAGTGATTCATTCGAAGTGCTGATACCATGGCACGTTCACGACGAAATCAAGTTGGCCCGCTTAGAAAATGGTGGAATTCACAAAGCGAAAATCACTTTACAATTATAGGAATAATTTCATTATTATCCATCGCCACTTTCCTTTGGACAATGGCTTTTTTATTCCTTCTTGGAGGTACAACTGACCCTGAAAGAGATCATTTAGTACCACATCATTGGTTGGGGCTCATAATATCAATTTTTATTTCGTTTTATGTCTTACCAGAATTTCTATATTATTTGAATCAAAAACAAATATTACAGGACATTTTGAATCTAGATTCCAGGTCAGAAGTTTTGAAAAGAAGAAAAGAAGCAGAAACTGCGGCTGATTTATTGGGATTAAAATATCGTGCTAGACTAAAAGGATTGTACGAAGAATTAGGTATAAAAGTAAAGGGTAAGAGATTTGCAATCGACTCATTACCTCCAAGAAGAAATATTTCTGCGAATTCAATGGAAGCTTCTGAAGAGGAGGAATGAATTGCCAACTTCCGATAAAATAAATCTAACCAATAATAACTCAGTTAATGAATTCCTTCGAGAAGCCATACTGGCAATAGGCTTAGTCTTGCTAATTTTGGGATCTTTGTGGATTGCAACAGGACAATTTCCTCCAATGGTAGTAGTTGAATCAGGTTCAATGATGCATGACACTGAAGATGGCTCATTGGGAGCTATAGATCCCGGTGATTTGGTAATAGTGATGAATCCAAATAGGGCAGATATAGTAACTTACGTAGAAGCAATGGAAAAAGAAAATCGAAATTTTGGATATACCAGCCATGGAATGGAGGGAGATGTAATAATATATAGTAAAAATGGAGGTAGTGATACCCCGGTAATCCATCGTGCAATTCTAAAAGTTGTTTCAAATAATACCCAGGATGAGAAGAAAACATGGGATGTTTTAGGAACTTCGTTGAGAAACGTAAACAGCATAAACTTAACAATAAATTATCCTTGTAAATATCATGGTGGCACATATAATTTAGAAATTATTGATTGGACTCCTAATCATTCAGGATTTATTACTACGGGGGATAATCCGAATAGTAATGGTTGTAAGATAGATCAATTAGCAGCCACAGGTCAAGATGGAAGGAATGGGTTGAAAGATGAATATGGAAATCCAGTAACTGCAGTAAAAGATGAATGGGTTATAGGAATAGCATCTTCAGAAATACCTTGGATAGGCGCCATCAAGTTGTTTACATCAAACACTCATCACTTTGTGACTGAAGAATCTTGGTCAAACTTATCTTTTACAATTCTTTTTGTAATTTGCTCTCCAATGATATATGAGTCAATAACTAGGAAGAATATTTCACTGTCAAATTCTGAGGAAGAATAATCATAAATAAGACATTATTACAGGAATTATGAGTATAAATAAGAATATAAAGCTACTATTATTACTTATTTTATTTGCTAAAGATTCAATTTTTATTGGATGAATTCCCCTTTTAAATATATTATTATAGAAATTTAGAGAAGAATGTACGCCATCTTTTACGATGTGCCCCCCGTCGAATGGGACCATTGGAATAAGATTTGCAAAACCAAGTAAAAAGTTAATCCAAGCCAACCAAAATAAGAATGTGAATAACATTATCATCCCCGAAGTTCCAATTATTGATGCAACTACTCCATCTCCTGCGGATAGCATTGCTTGTTCTCTTAAATTCATAACCTGCCCATCTCCTGCTATTGGTACACCTAGCATCAAAAGTGGCATTATAGCAGTAATTATCACCGCACCTAAGATATTCCCATCATTAAACGCATTCATTATTGATCCATAACTACTTATCCCTACTTCTCCTTCACTTAAGCCGCTAACTCCGAGGAAAGGCTTATTTGAATCAGGCCCTACTCCAATTTCTTCGAGATATTCTCTTGTTTCTTCCAAATTGCAACTCTCATCTTGTTCGCATAGCCCTATGAGCCAATCATGACGATCCAACAAAGTCACAGCAATATCTCTTTGACTTTCTTCAGTTTTTTGATTGAAGTCTACTGCACTCCAAGATCCTGAAAGTACTGTTAGTATTATTTCCTCTCCCGGATTAAATTTATCCATTTCGTCACTAAAAATCTTATATTCTGGTACTGGAACGCCATTCATGTGAGTAATTATTTCATAAGGCAAAAGTCCAGATTTTTCAGCACCGGTGTCTTCAATTATTTCTACTGCATGAACTCCTGGGTTTGTTGCTACAAATCCATTAGCAGTTGAAGATAGTAAAATTATTACAACATATGTTGCAATTAAATTAATGGATGGACCAGCAGCAAATAATCTCATCCTGTCTCGACGAGGGGCCCTATACATCTCATCTTGTTCAGGTTCTGCGAAAGCACCCATGGGAAGAGGGCCAACTAAAAGTAATCCAAAACTACGTATTTTCATTCCATGTGCTCTAGCTTGTATCCCATGGCTATACTCATGGATTATTATGGCCACAATTAATGCTAAAACTGGCCACCAAAAAGGAACAAAACTCGTAACGCCTGGTATTAGTAGCAAATCTTGAGCCGGAATTGGCTCACTTGGAGGACTTGTAACACTACTTCCAAAACTCAATAGTAGCAATAGTACGACTCCTGACATAACAAAAAGACAAATCCAAATAGAAATCTCGCCATATATTCTCCAGAATTTTCTATTACTAGATATTTTATCTAAAATTTTCTGACCCTGCCTAGTTCTCAGCATTAAAATTACTCCTAGAACTCTTGAAGCATCCCATTTGTCTAAGATACCATTTTCTTCTAACATTATTAAACCGAAATACCATACGCCAACTATCGTTACGATGATTATTGAGTTACTAATTTCATATATTAAAAACAAGAAAATTATTGGTAGTAAAATACCTCTACTTGACCTTTCTCGTTCGCTCATACAGGTGGGTTACTCTTTACCTTCTTCAACCCGTTGCCCACAATAACACAAATAACATTACCAATATTGATGTCCGAGTCACATGGAAGATACTTCTGAGGCTCATAATATAATAGATAAAAAATCTATTAATTCTTTAATCCGAAAATCCGAAGGTCTCAAAAAAATACTTAAGCAAGCAGAATTTACTGATATTGAAAAGAAATTAACCCAATTAGAAACTAAATTTGATGCAATTGAGATTAAAATGTCTGATCCATTTTCAGAGTATTAATTTTATCATTTCTAACAAACGTCAAAAATACATAATAATTATAAATAATTTAGTAATTCTGATTTTATACCAAATTTATGTACTTAGGAAGTTATACCGCCAATGGAGCTGCTGGAGTCCCCAAAGAAGGTGCAACAGCACGCAGAGATGAAGTTGTGAGGATTGCAGAATCATTTGGAGGATCATTTGAATTTTGTAACTATTATTACGGAAAAAAGGTTTCATGTGTATCATGGATGTATCTGACAAAGTAAAAATAAAAGGATTTACACTCTAAATTGGGGCATCCGGGGTTTTAAAATGACAATTAACTCATCTAATTACTGTAGAAGAAATGGATGAAATAACCCGCGTCGACCTTGGTAACTTTACGCTTCCAGGTCAGTAAGAAGTCAATTGAAGTCTTTCTGAAGATGGATATTTTAGTATCAGTTTATGCCGAATTCAGAATCTAGTTTAGAAATTATATTAGATATATCTTCCACAATCTCAAATAAGGAATTATCTTGTGTATAAACTAAAAGCTTCTTTCCTTCATCTATTTCTTGATATGCACATATTGCATCCATCCTTATTCTTGTTCTTCCTACTTCGGTCATTGCCATAATCCAGTTAGTCATCAAGCCCGCCGCCATTCAAATTGTTTTTAGTTTATTCCCTATAATTATCATCTTATAATTGATTGTATTATCCACATATTTATTATTATCTAAGAAAAATAATAACTTATGATGGATTTTCGACTAGATAGTCGATGTAATTCAATACATCTTGAAAGTTATCATCAGGAATTTCTTTGTACGATTGCCCAAATTTACCTTTCACACATATTGCAACATGAGCATAAGGATTCCTCCCTTGGGGGTGTTTCGTGGATGGTGGTAGTTTACCATTTAATTTGTCTCCTGCTTCTTGAATATATGTCCAAACCCTCTTGGCATTGTCTCGATTCATGTGTGTTGGAAAAATCAATTAAAAATAGGTTTTACTGTTCATCAATTCCATTCCTTGGAGGGTAAAAAATAGCGGCTGAAATCAATGCAGATATCATAATAGTGGCCCTAAAACCTGGTAAACCTTCTTCAGTTTTATCTGGATTTTTTGGATATGCGTCTTTATTATCTCCAACTCCATCTCCATCAGTATCTAACCATTCAGTTGAGTCTTCAGGGAATGCATCCGCGTTGTCGCCAACTCCATCTCCATCATTATCTAGCCATTCAGTAGAATCTTTTGGGTATATATCAGAATTATCTCCAACTCCATCTCCATCATTATCTAGCCATTCAGTAGAGTCTTCAGGGAATACATCAATTGAATTTCCAACTCCATCTCCATCAGAATCCATCCATTCAGTAGAATCTTCTGGGAATACATCAGAGTTATCTCCAACTCCATCTCCATCGGAATCAAGCCATTCTCCGATGTCATAAATAAATACATCAGAGTTATCTCCAACTCCATCTCCATCGGAATCAAGCCATTCTGAATCATCTTCCGGAAATGCATCAGAATTATCTCCAAAAGAATCATTGTCAGTATCATTCCATTCAGCAGAGTCCTCTGGGAATATGTCAGAGTTATCTCCAACTCCATCTTCATCAGAATCTAGCCATTCAGTAGGATCTTGTGGAAAAGCGTCCACGATATCTCCAAAACTATCATTATCTGAATCGGCCGACTCTCCTGAATCAATGGGAAAAGCATCTATATTGTCTCCAACTCCATCTCCATCGGTATCATTCCATTCATTTGCATTATCAGGGAATGCATCCGCATTATCGCCTACACCGTCAGCATCGGAATCATCAGACTCTGAAGCATCACGGGGAAATACATCGTTGATATCTTCAACTCCATCTCCATCATCATCTGTATCTTCAATATTGTAACATCCATCAAAGTCTGTATCTAGATTGCCACCATTTTCAAGTTCTTCACCCAACTCAATTAAACCTAGATTGAATAATTGCATCAGATAAAATGGCTCTTGCAAACTGTCTTCATTTACTCCATAAGGACAATTATCGAAATCATCTTCTACTCCATCATTATCGTCATCCATATCAGCATTATTACCAACTCCATCTCCATCGGTATCATTCCATTCATTTGGATTATTGGGAAATACATCTTCAAAATCTACTACTCCATCATTATCATCATCCGTATCAGCGTTGTCACCAATTCCATCCTCATCTGAGTCACTATTTTCAGTACTATCATTAGGGAATAAATCGCTGTTATCTCCGACTCCATCTCCATCGGTATCACTCCATTCAATTGGATCGTTGGGAAACGCATCTTGATTATCATTAACTCCATCTCCATCACTATCTGCTAAATTATCTCCAAATACATCATATCCGAATAATTCATTATCAGGGATAAAATCAAATCCTTCAGTAGAATAACTATCCTGACAACTCAAAGATAAATTAGATGAGATAAATTCACAAATATCAATCGGGTTTCCTGCAACGTCTCCGTCCGAATTGAAAGTGATGTTAGATGATGCTCCTTCCCAATGATAACCAATGTATCTTATGGCATCTTCTAAACCGATATTAGCAATTTGAGTTAAGATATATGATTCAGCTATAATGGACAATGCATCGTAAGTTTCTGCAGTATATATTCCCTCTGTGCAATCGCTATCATTAGCACAATCAGTAGAAAATTCCTGACCTCTTACTGATGTTAGTTGAGGGTCAGAAGGTTTAACGCATTTTACGCCATCCAAATTTGAATTATCACTTACGAAATTGAACATTCCGGTATTGCATATTGTATCTAAACCATAAATTTGTACTGCGACTCCGTTATCCTCTAATCCGTCGATTATTTCTCCTGAATCTTCTGCATATGAAGTAATTACTACGCTTTCACAGCCATAATCATTTACTGCTTCAGCTATCTCATCGGCATCAAAATCCCACTCATCATATTCAATTTGTGTACATAAATTACTTCCATCAGCAGTATATGCATTGGAGAACATATCGGCCATATCACTACTATAATAGTTGTTGGAGTGAACTAGAGCAACTGTTTCGTCTGCTGGCGTATCTCCTGCTACTGTTGCATTTAGTGCAAGGGGGCCAGTAGCATCAGATGGAACAACTCGAAAGAAAAGGGGATAATCTGTCCAATTAGATAATGCTGGCATTGTTGAAGTAGGAGAAATATGTGGTATACCTGCAGCTGATAATACCGCATTGGCACCCGCAGAAGCACCCGAACACAATGCTCCAACTACGAGCTCAACACCATCATCAACGATATCTTGGGCTGCATAGTAAGCATCAACTTGAGAGCACCCACTATCATAAGTAACATATTGAAAATTATAATCATTTTGCTTATCATTTAGATGTTCGATAGTAATATTAGCCGCTGCTAAGAATCCCGGAGCAAACATGGAAATTGCAGGTGAACTTAAATCCAAGAGAAATCCTATTTCAACCTCATTTGGCGGGTCTTTTGATTGATTTTCTTCTCCTATAGCTACAGTTGTAAGGGTTGTTGAGGCTAAAAGAAGTATCACAATTCCAATTGCTGATGTTTTATTCATAGTGAATGGACTTAATAATTACGAATAATATTTTCCCCGTTAAAATTTAGACTTTTTCGAATAAAAAAACTTCCTAATCTTAGGGAAAGTGTTATCGGATATTTTAATGTGCTACACATCATGACTAGTAAATCAATAGCGCTTGTAGTAATACTTATACTCAGTACTACAATAGGTCTGAGCACTACAAATCATGCCTCGGCAGAAACGGATTCAGATTCTGAAACAAATGATTCTCCAACACAGGAAGTAGGAGATTGTGATCCAGAAATAGAACGTCCTTTGGAAGTAGAGCAAGCATCTTCCTTGCCACCTGGCAAACACCAAGCAGAGCCAGCAGTAGTATTCATCGATGAGACATTTACATTCACTTACCATTCACAATCAGGAGAAGGGCCATGGGGTCATTCACAACCCAAAATCCATAATGGCTGGTTTCAGATCGACAATGAAAGTGGCGAGATAGATCTCTATGATGATGGGACACACGGGGATGCTGTATCAGGAGATGATGTATGGACAAGGGCATGCGTTCATTTCTCTCCAAACTCCTTAGGTTCGGAAGAAACATACACAGAAAGAGGTGGAGTTATTGGCCTTGATTCAAACCTTAGAGGAACTGTTACATCTCAAGTAGAAACAGATACAATTAAAACAACAGAAGGTGGCTATTTTATCAATATTGGAGAATCTTATGGAGAGAGATGGACTAACTCTTGGGAACTTGTCAGCCCATCTTTTTGTACTGCATGTTATGATGCATGGAACGTTTCTGGACATGTTTTTGATTTTATTACAATAAATAGTAGAGATTCCGCAGGAGGAGCAGGTTACATTCGAAATCACGATCCTGTCGGCAATATAGGGATTGATACTCCATGCGTATACCACTCTTACTGTTACACGGCAATTGATGGATTAGAACATCCTGAATTTCGAGGTATAATAAGTATGATGGGGACTGAAAATGGTGGATTAACTCATGAGATGGGGCATGGTTTCATGGGCCTAGAGACTAGAGATTTTCCTGAGGCAGATGAAGGTGCATGGAATGAAGGAGATGGTGCACACTTAGATAGTGATACAACGGTGAGAGGAGATATCTCTGGACCCTTCTGGGACCCTAATAGAGGATGGCCGTATGCAGTACAAATAGAAGATGAGGATGGTGAACGTACTGAAGTTCGACTAATTCATGATAACGGCTCTTTCCGGATTATCCCCGACAGTCATGAACGGCATGTATGGTCTGATATTTTCCTATATATGTCTGGATTCCTCTCTGCTGAAAATGCAACTGAAGTCAATTACAAATTGGTAAATGAGTCTATTGAGGGCTGTACGGAAGAAGAATATGCTCTCTTTTGTACTGAGACGAATGTTACTGCGGAAAGAGTCATTGAGTTTGATACTCAAGATTTCATAGACAGGTACGGAGAAAGGATACCTGCCCATGAGGGTGATGAAAGCCAAATCAATCTCGGAGTTCTTCATATTAGTGATAGGAATCATACAGAGGCAGAAATGACATGGTTCACGGAGATGTATAAGGAATGGGCATATTCTAATGAACCTGAACCAAGTAATTGGAATTTCACTACCTCAGACCCATGGCCTGTTGCAACAAGAGGCCTTAGTTCTGTTACAATAGATCCTGCATTGATGACAGAAAGGCCATTGGCTAACACGACCTTAGTATCATCTAATGGAGAACCTAATCCATGGCCTGAACCTGATAATTGTAAAAAACAATTCGAGATAGATAATCCAGAAAATTTGACATCAACAGATGTTTGTGCAATATATGTTGACAAAGTATACGCTGTTGATGCAATGCGTTTCGTTTACAGTGATGGATCATATATTGATACAGGAGGATCAGCAATTGGAGATGGAAGGGCGCATATTCAATGGATTTTACCAGAAAATCAGAGTATTGTAAAGGTGGATTATAGTATCCATAATCGTCTTTCTTGGAGCCCATATGAAGAGGTAGATGGGATAATTAGCTCAATAACAATACATACTCAAGGTAGAGATAATATTACTTCTATCAAAAATTTTGATACTTTGACTTATGATTATTGGAGTCCCGAACATACCCATGAGGGCGAATCGGTAATTGAAACAGGCTCTTTTTCAGAGATTGGTCAGTTGATATATTATGTTCATTTTGAAAGAGACGATTGTTGGTCTTGTAATGATGTTACAGATGTTCTTTATCATACATTAGATGAAGATGGCGATGGCATTTATGACTATGATGAAGTTTTGGGGTGCACCGATTCTGACGCAAATAACTACGTATCTTTTGCTACTGATGATGATGGGTCATGCGATTATGACTTAGACGATGATGGAATAAACGATATTGATGAAGTATTAGGATGTACAAATTATACTGCAAATAACTATGATACTCTCGCTACTGATGATGATGGGTCATGCGATTATGACCTTGATAATGATGGAATAAGCGATATTGATGAGGTATTGGGATGTGTTGATTCCAGAGCTTACAACTACAATTCTCTCGCCACTGATGATGATGGGTCATGCGATTATGATACAGACGGAGATGGGATTAGTGATTTTGATGAGATATCAGGTTGTAAAGATTCTACCGCAAATAACTACGATCCTCTCGCTACTGATGATGATGGGTCATGCGACTATGACCTTGATAATGATGGAATAAACGATATTGATGAAGTATTAGGATGCACAAATTATACTGCAAATAACTATGATAATCTCGCTACTGATGATGATGGTTTATGTGATTATGATTTAGATGACGATGGAGTTAATGATTATGATGAAGTATTAGGATGTACAGATTCTACTGCAAATAACTACAACCCTCTTGCTACCGATGATTACGGGATGTGTATTTATCACCTAGATAATGAATTAAATGAGCCAGATGAAGTATTAGGATGTACAGATTCTACTGCAAATAACTACAATCCCCTGGCTACTGAAGATGATGAATCATGTGATTATGTAGAGGTGGTTGAACCCAAGGGAGTTTTGCCCGGTTTCGGTACACTGATGGCAACTTCTATGCTACTTTTGGCTTCAATGGCAGGAAGAAATAAATCAAATCCTAAGAACAAATAGGCATAGAGTATGAGTGAAGAATACTAAAATTATTTTGAGTCAAAGACATGCTCACGATAGTGAGCCAACTCATCAATACTTCCTCTAACATCATCCATTGCCCTATGGCCTGATCGTTTACTGTATCTAGGAGAATTAGGATACCATCTTCTAATTACTTCCTTAATTGAAGTCACATCTACACTTCTATAATGGAAAAAATCATGCAATTCAGGCATATATTTCCTTAAGAAACGACGATCCTGTCCTATTGTATTTCCACATAATGGAGGCACACCTTCTAGACAGTGAAGTCTTAGAAATTCTATTGTTTGTGCTTCTGCTTCTTTCATCGAAACCCCATCGTTTCTTACTCTATCGATCAATCCATTCTTGGTGTGATGGGTCTGATTCCATTCGTCCATCTTATCTAATTCTTCTTCAGGTTGTGATATTGCAAAACTCGGTCCTTCAGCAACAATTTCGAGATCACCTTCCGTAACAATTGTAGCGATTTCAATGATAGTATTTTCTTGAGGATCTAGACCTGTCATTTCTAAATCTAGCCACACCAAACGCTGTTCGACCATGTTCCTCGCCTCAGCCCTTCCCTTCTTAGGTATTCTCGTAATAGTAGAGATGATATGTGTTAGTATATGCGCAAAGCCGTGTCTGATGTTGGTTACTTTCAACTTTTGAAAGAGAATAAACCATTCAGAAGATTATTTACAGCAGACATGATTTCCTATGTTGGAGATTGGTTTACTGTAATTGCATTATTTATTCTGGCAGGAGAAGCTACCGATAACTCGCCACTTGCAATTGCAGGAGTATTGGTTACCAGAAGTTTTGGAATGGCGTTATGTGATCCCTTCTCAGGTATGTTCGCTGATCGATATTCTAGGAAAGGGTTGATGATGTTATCTAATTTCATATCTCTTTTTGCACTGGTTTCTGTTGTGACTTTCGACCTATTGAATACTCTATTATCATATTATTTTCTTGCCTTTGTGATGGTTTTGGCTAAATCTTTATTTGACCCTGCAGAATTTTCATATCTTCCGAAGATATGTACAAATGACGAATTAATAACTGCCAACGCCTTAGGCTCCGGCGGCTGGTCTGTTGCTTTAGGAATAGGAGCAGGAATAGGAGGTTTGACAATTTCAGAATTTGGAGTCACAACCGCTCTATGGATAGATTGTTCGACATTCTTACTCTCAATACTCATTATCGCAACATTACCTCCGGGTGGCCCAGATAATCCAGTAAAAGAACGGTTAACTCCTAAATCCGCAATTTTGGAAATTATTTCTGGTTGGGAATATATACGTAGCAGACCTCCTGTTAGGAGAGTGGTATTTGCCAAAGGAATGTGGGCTTCTGGAGGAGGAGCACAAGTTTTCTTGTTGATATTGATTGGAATGGAGACTAACTTTGGAGAACTTGCAGCAGGAATAGGTTTACTGTTTATGATTAGGGGATTTGGCTCTGGATTTGGCCCTATTATTGCTAAACCTTTGATGAAACAAAAAAGTATTCTTCCATATCTTTTGGGAGTTTCTGTAGGTATTTCAGGAATATTCTATGTATTTGTCTCACAAATAGAATGGACTAACTTATTACTGTTTTCAGTCTTCTGTGCGCATGCCAGTTCTGGTGTTAATTGGGTTTATTCTACAACAATGCTACAAACCCGTTCAGATGATGAATGGAGAGGTAGAGTTGCTGGTACTGATTACCTAGTAATTACATTCACAATGGGGTGCTCAGCACTTGCTGCAGCATTAATATTAGAGAATAAAGTTATGGAGTTAAGAGAAGTAATAGCAATTACAGGTATAATACAAATTTCCTTAGGTATTTTCTGGATATTATTAGCTTCACCTAGTGAAAAGAGAATATTTGCTTGACTAAATATAATCTTGAGAATTATAATTGTTATTTCACATTTCTGGAATCTTCTTTAAATTTAGGTTACCATCCATAGATATTCTAATAATTGCTACTCCAATAATACCGCTCAAAACAAAAAGAAGCATAGCAGAAACACCTGGAGAGGATATAGCTACTCGAATAACAACAGTAGATAAGACAAAGCCAGTATTTCTCGCTAAGTTACCGAAGTCCGTGTAAAACCAATATGAAATTAAGAGAATCAATATGTCTGCGAGAATCAAAAATGTAAAGAAGTCTAGAAAGAAAATCTCTCTATTAACTGCACCTTTTCCATCTAATACTGATCCAATCCATCCTGTCATCGATGTGA
>Ga0315320_10002840_pt1 | contig 14267 bp, 9 predicted proteins | sample M140m21515metaG_FD_203458 | JGI IMG/M metagenome (GOLD analysis project Ga0315320, IMG submission 203458) | Ammonia-oxidizing marine archaeal communities from Monterey Bay, California, United States - M1 40m 21515 | ecosystem: Environmental > Aquatic > Marine > Coastal | place: USA: California... | reverse complement strand
GGCACTTCAAGGTGGCAGGTGCTTCTATCCCTGATCAGGCTCGATGTTCCGGACGTGACTTTGTTCAGGCAAGGATTTCGGTCAACACGCGACCATGTACGTCGGTGAGTCGAAAGTCGCGTCCCCCATACCGATAGGTCAGTTTTTCATGATCAAGCCCGAGTGTGTGCAGCATGGTGGCATGTAGATCATGCACGCTAGTGCGGTCTTTCACGGCACGAAAACCAAATTCATCTGTTGCACCATGCACCGTTCCGCCTTTGATTCCACCACCGGCCATCCAGACGGTGAAGCCATAGTGATTGTGGTCACGCCCCAACTTTGATTTTCCGCCGCCCTCTAATTCGACACTCGGAGTGCGGCCAAATTCGCCACCCCAAAGAATCAGGGTTTCATCAAGCATTCCTCGCTGTTTCAAGTCCGTTAACAGAGCCGCGATCGGCTGATCAATTTCATTCGCGAGTCGCCGATGATTGTCTTCGATTTTGTCATGGTTGTCCCACGGTTGCCCCCCGCCGTGCCACAGTTGAACATAACGAACGCCACGCTCCACAAGTCGTCGTGCGATAAGTGTTTGGCGACCATGAACACCAGTTCCATACATTGCCTGAATGTATTTTGGTTCATCTGTAATGTCGAAAGCGTCCTTTGCATCTTGTTGCATTCGGAAAGCGAGTTCGTACGACGAGATGCGGGAGTCAAGGCGTTCATCCAAGCGACTTTGTCGGTGACGCTTGTTCCATTTTTCCAGCAGATCAAGTTGGTTTCTTTGGTGCTCTGTCTTGATTTGTGGATGTTCGATATTTTCGATCAGACGTTTGAATTCCGTGTGCTTGGAGTCGATGTAGGTGCCTTGGAATGTGCCTGGCAGAAAAGCTGATTGCCAGTTTTCGTTGTCCTTGATCGGCAAGCCACCCGGACACATTGCCACGAAACCAGGAAGATTCTGGTTTTCGGTTCCAAGCCCGTACATCAACCATGAGCCAAAGCTTGGGCGAGACTGCACAGAGTCACCGCAATTCATCAGCATCAGGGATGGCTCATGGTTGGGGACTTGAGCATGCATGGACCGAACTACCGCAATGTCATCGATGTGCGCAGCGGTTCGTGAGAATAATTCGCTTACTTCAATCCCTGACTCACCATAACGTTGGAATTTAAACGGAGAAGGAAAGGCAGCACCGGTCTTGCGTTCAGTCCTCAGGGTTTGGGGCAATGGCTTGCCTGCATATTTCAAAAGCGCTGGCTTGGGATCAAAAGTATCCACATGGGATGGACCTCCGTTGAGGAAAAAATGAATCACTCGTTTCGCGCGCCCAGGAAAGTGCGGTGACTTTACTTTCAGCGAAGTTGGGGGATTCCCGGAGTCAGCTCCACTCAGCTGTTGGTCATCCTGCAGCAGTCCTATCAGACCCAGTGATCCCAGTCCGAGTGCTGATCTCTTCAGGAGATCTCGACGTGTTTGCGGAGGTTTGTAGTGGTCAAACGACATGGTTGCATTCCCCGCTCGGGGTCTCGTGGGTCTGGCTGATGAAGACGTTGGTCTGGTTTTCGTTCAAGGCTGTCTCCTAATCGATGAATAGGAATTCATTGGAGCAGAGCAAGACCTGAGCCAATTGTTCCCATGCATCAAGCCGTTCCATGATCGGAGCTGGGAAATCCAGTTCCGAATTCCAGGTGGTCTCCTTGCCAACAGATTCGATCTCCTGAATCACGGTTGTCCACAGGTATTGATCATTGTTGAGTCCATCTCCGATGTCGACAATGAAGTCGACGGTGTCTCCGCGTTTAACATCAAGTGTGGCTACATCGAGTTGTCGATGGTTGTGGTGCAGGCGGACATTGTGGTGGAGTCGACCGTCAGAACTGACGATGAAGGCGCGGATGCCATCGCCCAATTCGGGTTCGTGCTTGAGCTTGCTCTGGATGCTGATTTTTATGTCTCGGTCTGCTGTCCAGCGTCGAACCGCGGCATGTTGGCGGTCATTACCCGGGTGGCCGCCGGTGGATGTGAGCTGTACCCAGCCCAGTGCGGAGTCGGGGAAGTTTGGACCGCCTTGCCAGGCAGTTCCAGTGAAATGGGGCAAGGGTGTGAATTGGCTGACCGTGTTGTTGGTTTCGTCGAACGGACCGTAACCATAAGACCAGTGATGTTCGGTGGATCTTGCTGCAGCTTCATTCTTTTCTGACGCTGAGGCGATCAAACGGAGCGAGTCGTTGTACTCTTCTTCAGTCGGGGGACGTTGCAGAAGCACTTGGAACAGATTGGTAATGGCGAGACGGTCTTTCATCACTGAATCACCGTTTGTTTGTTGAATCTGCTCAGCCAATCTTCTCGCTTGCTGAAGAATCCATGGATGGTTCATGAAGAACAGGGCTTGCTGCGGGACGGTGGTTTCGCTGCGTTTGGGCACATGAAGGTCCGGATTTGCAAAGTCAAATATTCTCAGCGTGCCGGGCAGATATTGTCGATCTACCAAACCGTACAAGGTGCGTCTTGTGGGGTAGGGCGTCTTGAAGAGTGGTGCTGACTTGCCTCCCGTTGTTGTGTCGAGTTGCCCATTCGCCAGCAGGATGGAGTCACGAAGTTCCTCGAATCCCAGACGCCGGGAATTGAATTTCCACAGCAATTTGTTGTCTGGATCTACCTGTTGAGCAAGTTGCAGTTGACGAGTGTCGTTTGGCTCAAATGAAGATTGCCGATAGGTTTCAGAGAGTAGGATTCGGCGATGTAATGCCTTGACACTCCATCCGTTTTTTGCGAAATCGCTCGCCAGCCAATCGAGTAAATCAGGGTGAGAGGGTGGGGAGGCACGAGTACCAAAATCGCTGGGGGTCGATACCAAGCCCTTTCCAAAAAGATGCATCCAGACCCGGTTGACCATCACTCGTGCAGTAAGAGGATTGGTGGGGGCAATGATTGCGTTGGCCAACTCAAGGCGTCCACTGCCCTGCTGGAAAGGCTTGCGTTGTGGACCAGCAAGTACCGAAAGAAATTGTCGTGGGACATCGCGTCCCAGTTTCAGTGGATCGCCTCGTCTGAATATTCTTGGTTGTTTCGGATTCGGCATTTCCTGCAAGGTTAGCGCAAACGGCTTGTCCTTTGATTGGATGATCCATCGATCAACTTCGCCTTGCAGTTTCCATAGCTCGGTGCAGGCACCCGAGTCAAAGAATGTTTCACAATCGATGATGGAGCAAACTGGCATTCGGCATGGGGATTCTGGGTCATACAGAAAGACGCGAAGTGATTCGGTATGGGGATCGGAAAGTTCCGCTGGGGGGGCCTGGCCGTCAGTCTTTGACTGCTTGATCTGGTTTTGCCATTCCTGTTCGACTTGCCGGAATACTTCACCGTATCGGTCGCACACCTCACGAAGTGAGGTAGGTGGAGTTGTAAACTGTTTGGCAATGCGTGGATTCAATGTGTCACCATACTGTGACTTGATCCGTTGAATGATTTGAGCGGACTCTTGAACGAAGCTTTCCGCTGGTATGCTTGAATAGAGTTGCCAGTGCAGAAAGAGAGGATCTTTTTGCCGTGCTGCTTTTCGTAAGTAGTTTGACCAGCGTCTTACTACTGCAGGAAGTAAATCGTTCGCTGCTAAAATCTGGTCAAACCCGTTGGCTGGGTATTTTTCGAGTTCAGACTGTGCAAAAAGATAGTCAGAGACGCGGTGTCGCACGCGAGAGTTGGCTTCTGCTCTGCGGGCTGCCATCTGTTGGGATAACTTGAGCTGGCGTTTGTTGAGCTCAACTTCAAAGCTGGCGTCACGACTGTCTTTGGTTGTGCTGCTTTTTTCTTTTCTGCTACTGTCATTCAGTCGGACCATTTTTTCCATGCAGCTGTCAAAGACTCCGTAAAGTGAGTAGTAGTCGGCAGCCGGAATCGGATCGAACTTGTGATCGTGGCATCGCGCGCAGCTGACTGTAAGCCCCATCATTCCTCGCGACACCACATCGATGCGGTCATCAATGATTTCGCGGCGGACGCCCAGGAATCGGCGGCCGAGTGTCAAGAATCCCATCGCGGCAAGGTCATCGGATTGACGATCTTTGACTTGGTCAGCTGCAATTTGTAACAACAGAAATCTGTCGTACGGCAAATCACCATTGAAAGAGTTGACTACCCAGTCACGGTAGGCCCACGCATGTGGCCAGAATCTCTCTTCTCTTCCATAAACGTAGCCTTTGGTGTCAGAATATCGACTGACATCCAGCCAGTGGCGAGCCCAGTGTTCACCGTAATGAACAGAATTCAGAAGTCTTTCGACTAAACGCTCGTAAGCGTTGGGGCTGCGATCTTTAAGGTAGTCACGGACTTCATCCTGCGTAGGAGGTAAGCCAGTCAATGCGTAGGTGACTCGACGGATCAGCGTTCTGCGGTCAGCAGGTGAGGAAAAACTCAGCCCTTGCTCAGAGAGTTTTCGTTGGACAAACGCATCGACTGGTTTGACGATGCTTGTCGGCATTGGTTCATGGACACCCGATGCGTCATTTCTGGATGTTTCAATTAATGCAATTTCTGGTACTGCCGGTTGTTGAATCGGTTGAAAAGCCCAATGTTTGTCAGCTCGTTTCCACGGAGTCTCTCCGTTCTCGGTGTGGGTGGTCTCAGGTGCCAAAGGCCACGGCACCCCCAGCTTTATCCACTGTTCAAGATCACGAATCACAGATTCAGGCAATTTCCCCTTGGGGGGCATTTCGTAGTCGCCCGTATGTCGGATTGCCTGCACAAGTAGGCTGTCCACGGGGTTGCCCGGTATGACCGCTGGGCCCGTGTGCCCACCTCGTAATAATGCATCCCGATGCTCAAGACGCAATCCGCCAGACTGTTTCTTGCTGCCATGGCAACTTTGGCAATGTTCGATCAAGACAGGCCTGATTCTGGACTCGAAGAAATCATCCGCCGTATCACCAGCGTGTACAATTCCGCCGACCATTAACTGTGGTCCCATGAAAAAACACGCCCAAACGAAAGCTCGGATGGGTGCGTTTGACTTTCTGGATGCGCGAGTGGGAGGCATCGGATTTCTTCCGATCTCAACACGAGGTGGGGTTCGGGTGGGACAGGCCGTTAGGCAACTGAGATGCGCTGCAATCTTCCTGTTCTATCTCTATCGTCTGCCAAACGCGAGTAGGAAGCGTTGGCGTTTTGTGAAAACAATGCGACCTTAAGCAGGAGTACCGCGAAGCATTTCGTGCGTTATCACCCTGTAAGCCGGTTTGGTTGCCCGGTTCATTGTAACCAGTCGAGCAGGCTGCCGAACGGACCTGCTGGTGTGGATTTTACTTGAAGAGGATAGGCAAGGTACGCGATGCAATTTTCCATTTTGAGACTCCTTTTCTTGATCCATGGATTGTGGATCGCTGGTTTGGGGGTAGCACAGGAATCGCATTTCATGACGGTGACGCCGGAGCGGTCTTACGGTGATCCGTACACCGGTGACATGGTTTCCAATGGAATCATCACGCCACTTGATCAGGGTATGAAGAATTTCTATATCCGGAACGCAGACGGGGTGATCGAAGTTTTGCTTGCAGCTGATGCAAAGATTGGATTGCAATCACGTGTTCAGAAAGGTGGCTTTGAGTCAGGTGAAGTGATCTGCCAAGTGGCAGACCAGGTTCATCGTTTTGAGTTGCCAGAAGTATTGTACATCCGACGGAACTTTCAAGATGCAACAGCTGTGCGTGATTACCTGGCAAAGGGTTCCAAACCAATCTTTGATGGGAAGTTGTATGTCGATCCTATCCCTGACCATCTGCCCACTGAAGAGGAGCCATGGATATCAGGAAGGTTTGTTCAGGAGAATGGTCGATTCATGGATGTCAAAATTGGTGATGATATTTACCAGATTGGCACTCAGGGTCATGATGGTCAGCATCGTATCATGGGCCTTTTGAAACGAGCAGATATCCAGCCATTCACTCAGCAGGCATTCGTGCACGGGCATGTGGAGGGTGATGTTTTTCATGCCAGCGAAGTTGCACTGCGTTTGCTTGAGGATCCAAGTGGGAAAGATGACCCAGCTTTGCCTCGTTACCTTTTCATTGGTGATTCAATTTCGGGAAATTATGACAAGTCCTTGCGGGCCGCATTGAAAGGGCGATTGAATGTCTATCATCCGCCTACGAATTGCGGACCGGTACGGAAAGGCGTCCAGAATATCGTCCAGTGGTTAGGTGCATTCGATCAGCCAGGATTGCAGTGGGACGTGATTAGCTTCAATTTTGGTCATTGGGATTCCAAAAACACGAAAGAGGAATACCAATCAGGGCTTGAAAAAGTCATTTCAGAGCTGCGGAAAACAAAGGCGAAGTTGGTGTTTGTGACAACAACGCCGATTCCACGTGGTTATCCAGAACCAGAGAATCTGCAGCGTGATGGTAGAGCACCTGGGCGCGTCCAACAAACTATGTCGCGTTTCATCAATCCGTGGGCGTTGGAAGTGATGGCCAAACACCCTGAGATCGGTATCTGTGATCAGCATGCGTTGCTGACCAGTGAACCGTTCTACGCAACATGGATGGAGGCTGCCGGTACAGCTGATCAAAGCAAAAAGAACAGCTATGGCGAGTTGCATATCGGCGGAATCCTGGCGGAGCCTGCTGGTAGGATCTTAGCCCGCAGAGTACTCGATATCTTGGGTCAGGAAGAAACGGCATTGGCGGCTTCACGCCTGTCCATTCATGAGCTTGACCCTGATCGTCAGCGACCGGCTACCGAGGGAATGGATGCCGATGATCTCGTCGACCTGCTGAATAAAGATGAACGGATGCGGCAGTACAATCGATGAGGCAGACGCCCTTTTGAAATGCGTCGCCGATGAGCAAGTTCAGGGCGAGTCATGCTGGGCACACAATTTGGTGGTGTTGTTGGCGGTTACTCGAACACATTTCCTGCTCGCATGCCAAGCGATAGTCCCCATGCGATTGGTGGTACGTTGTAGCTCGTTTTCTTGGTACCTCTTTGCAGAATGAGAGTAACCGGCTGACCTTTTGCCTTCTGACGGGTTGAGTCGTAGTCTGTGCGGTTGGAAATTGTTTTCCCGTTCATGCTGACTACCGTGTCCCCAGGTTTGACACCCCGGATGGCAGCAGGACTTTGTGCCCGAACTGCCACAACGGTCAGGTAAGCTTTGGCCTGCATCTGGGTTGCTTGGAGATGTTCCGCTATGTCTTTTAGAGCATTCGGACTGTATTGCGACGCGTCTTGCCCATTACGAATGGCTTTTCGCCGTAAAACCTCTCGAACCGCCGCATGGCAATTGATAAGTCCGTGGCCGGTTTGATAGTCATAGCCTGGGGCACTAATATCCGTGGCGGTTTGGGTGATGATTTCACGGCAGTCCCATGGCAAGAGGTCAGGATCAGCGCTGAGCATCAACGCGATGGTTCCGCAAAACATGGGGCCAGCGAATGAATTACCACTTATCTGTACATCGATGACTTTTCCATCGGGCAATTGACATGGAAGGTCCTGATTGAAAGCGCAGACTTCTGGTTTTCGAACCACGCCGTCTTGGTAGTGCTCAGTGTCCCATCGTACAGGCCCCTGACTTGAAAACCTGGTTCTGGACAGATCACGCTGGACACCGGCGGCTGCAAAGACAACCTCCGGAGTGTCCTCGGGACTTCGCATCTGCACTGGAACCTTGGTGGTTTGTGCGAAATTTCCAGCTCCTGATACGAAAAAGATTCCGCAGAAGGATCCATGTTCAAAGATTTTTCGAACGTGGCTGCGGTATTCACCAAGTTTGGGATGCGAAAAACTCATGCTGTAGGTGTCAGCATGCTGCAACACCGCCCATTCAACCGCGTCTTCCAGTTGAAACAGGCCGCCAATCACACCAGCCCATTTTGCTTCCGGCGCGATGCCGAATTCGTGAGGTCTTTCACTGGTGCCGTTGCCGCAGATGATCGTCGCGCACATCGCTCCGTGTAGCGTTCGAGAGAACGCTGAGGGTGGCGATGGGGTTACTGTGATTCGATTGGAAAGAGTGCTGAAGTTGTAACCGTGGTAATCATCGACGTAACCATTCCCATCGTCATCGACTTGATTGTCGGGAAGCTCAGCAGGATTGCGATAAATGCTGACGGCGAGATTCGGTGAAATCGCAAAATTGCCGTCAGCAATGATGTTCAATGTGCCTCTTCCTCGCACCTTGAAATCGCTCCAGGCACGATCCGCCTGCAGTGATCTGATGTACCATGGGTGCTTGCAATTGCTGCGTTGGGCCACGCTGGATTTGCTTGGTGTCGGTATTGCCTGTTGTGGTTTGCCTTGCTTCCGTACGAGGTTGGGCGCGAGGAATATCTTTTTTACGCCGGGAACGGTTCTTAGTTTAGCGATGCCCGTAACTGTGGTCGTGCATGTGAACCCATTGATGATCCAGTGCGGCTGGAGATTCGTAATGAATCGCTCGCTCTCTAATTTCCGTAGCGAAAGGTCAGCTCTTTTGAGTGAGGATTCGCTGAGTTGCTGCAGCGTCTTGACCATGTCTCTGCGTAGTTCACTGCGGTTCGAACGAGAGAGCTCCATCGCTCGACGCTGATAAGCATCTCCTGTTCCAAGCAATTGTCTGTCGAACCACACTTTGATAGTGATTTCTTGTTTGGAGGTTCTTGGATTCGTTTTGCTGTTGTCCGACCGGGCAGAAAGGTTGATGCGTGGATCAATCCAAACCCCTTCTCCAGAAACAACCTCCGTTTTGATCCGTGAATCTGCAGTATCCATGGCACAGCCGTGCTCGGTTTTCACAAATGCGAGAAGAGTTACCATGGCAAGGTAAACAGGAACACGACATTGGTGCGGCGTGATACAGAGAGATGATTTCGAAGTGTGGGAATTTTGTGTTCGCATGTCGCGCATTAGCAATTGATGGGACATCGATTCAGGTCTCCGTCGTACGATTCTGTCTATGAATTTTTTTGTTGTCTGTTTTATCGCCACGCACATTCCTGCCATTCATCAAGCACACGTCGTCCCGCGTTCCCGTACCATGAATAGCCGTTGCGTCGCTCAGGTTCAATCTTTGAGAGTTCGTATTGAATGATGCCGTCGCGACCACTGAAAATGGGGCGATTGGTATCAATTTCATAGAACCGTGCCCACAGTGGCTCGCCGTGAGTTGTTGGAATGACCTGTTTGTCTCCGTCGCTTGTTTTTTTGACGCGAATGCCGGTGAGTTGGGAGTCCTGGAACCATTGAACTGCTGATCTCACCGACTTCTGGACTGACTTCGATGGTCGTTCAATGCTCATCAGAAGTCTTGTGATTTCTGCACTCTCGCTACCACTGATGGAAGGGTGTTCGTAGGATCTTGCGCCCCGAGGAATAAAAGTTTTGTGATCGTGTTGAGCGCACCACGCGGTCAAGTTGCCGTTGACTTTGATTTGGCATGCAAGGATGCACTTGATCGCGAGTTTGAACGCTTTTTCGCAACGTTGTCGCAAAGCTTTGTTTACAAAATTATATTGTTTTTGGCTGAACACTTCACGCAATAATTGAATGAGGCCAATCACGGTCCCATCATTGAAGGTGATGTGCTTTTGGTAACCGTTGGGTTGGGGAGCCTGCGGCCACCCACCATTCGAATATTGCGTGTCAAGAACACAATGCAGGCCTTTTAGGAATGCTACTTCATAGCGTGTTTGTTTGGTTGCAGTGTAAGCGCGAGCCAGTAATCGCAGTTCGTTAACAGTGGCTCCGTTATCAAACGTTCCGTTAAGTTCAGTGGGCCTGCCACCAAAAGCATGAGCGGTGGTGTCGACGTTTTTTGGCCAACAGCCATTATGGTCTTGATGAGTCAGTACGTTGTCCACATGTTTTTGGCCGACTGGCGAGTTCAGCCACTTGTCCGTTTGCTTCAGGCAATCTCGTGTGCCCGCCGTAGTCGTCAGGCTTCCAGACAAGAGAATTACTGCCACGCAAAGTGATTGATTCATAATGAGGCGTTTCATGTTATTGGCGATGCAGGACGTTAGCTGGTTCGTCTCTTGATAATTGGTGCATTTGCAATATTGATTGTTTTTTTCTTTCCGCCAGTTTTCCTTGAAATCATGCTCAAGTGTTTGGGGAGACATGTGGGGCTTGGCATGTTCCGTGCACGTGGGAACGAATTTTACTCGCTGGACTCATTTCTTGTTCAATGCGACTGAGTCCTCGTCGTTCTGGGCAATGGTTTTCAGTGTTTGTTGCATTGCCCGCAAACGTTCAGGTTGCTTTGATGCCATGTTTACTTTCTCAGAAGGATCGTTGGTGATGTTGTAAAGTTCTGCCCGCTCCTGTTTAGATCCTTTGTTTCGGAAAAGGATCAGTTTCCAGTCACCTTTCCGTAGAGAGAACGATCGGAAATGGGTGCCAGCGGAATACAATGAGCGGGAGCTGAGTTCTTCTTTTCCGGACAGAACAGTCCAGATATCCTGTCCATCCCATTTGAGTGTTTTTGCATTCTCATTTACGCTGGCCAGTTTGCAGAAGGTTGGCATCCAGTCAACGATGTGCACCGGCGTTGAAGATTTTGAGCCAGCCGTGATTGTGCTTTGCCATGACGCAATGGTCGGTACACGAACACCACCTTCATACAAGTCTCCTTTCTTCCCACGTAGTGGCAGATTATTGCCAGGCAATCGGCCGTTGGGACATCCGTCGTCGGGGTACTTAGTGTCATTGTTTTCTGCGGTCGACCCTCCATTGTCACTTGTGAAAATGATGAGTGTGTTTTCTCGTTGGCCTGTGTTCTCTACCGCCTGAACAATTTTTCCAACAGCGTCATCCAAGTGAAGGATGCAGGCTGCATATTGCCGCGGGACGTTTCCAGCAACGCTTTTGGGAACACGTTCAAGCCAGGTCGCTGACTCTCGGATTGGTAGATGAACAGCGGTGAAGGGCATGTACAGGAAAAATGGTTGATCATGTTTTTGTTGTTCGATCCACTCGACTGCTTCGTTTGTCACCAAGTCCGTGACGTGACCGGTTTCAGTAAGCAATTCTCCATTGCGGTGCCAAGTCACTGAGTGAATTCCCTTTTTGTAATAGTGTGACCATGGTGTCACGCCACCGGCAAGAGAGCCATAACTGTGGTCGAATCCAAAGTGGTGCGGGCCCCATCGCGTCTCTGAGCCCAGGTGCCACTTTCCGGTGATGCAGGTCCTGTACCCCGCTTTCTGCAAGACGCGCGCTAAGGTGGCTGTTCCCATCGGCAACGCCAACTGATTGGTGGGTGTTGTTACACCAAACCGACTCCAGTAACGTCCTGTTAACAAACCAGCGCGAGTCGGACTGCATACAGGGGCGACGTAATGTTGTTGCAACTCCATGCCTGATTTCAGCAGAGCATTCAAGTGCGGTGTTGGAACACTGCCACCGTGGAATTGGACATCAGCCCAGCCTAAGTCATCAGCGATCATGAATATGATGTTTGGCTGGGTGGCACGAACAGCGGAACTCGAAAAGAACAGTGCAAACACCCAAGCAGCAATCAATGTCCAAGCATGGCTGGGCAAGTAGACTGGTAGGTTCAGTTGTGTTTTTTGGCTTGTATTCAAGGTTGATTATTTGTGTTAGCTGTAAACCAGAGTGTCAGGACACGCCCGCACTGGGGCGGGTGCAAGGCGTCAGGGGTTCGCGAGACGCTGTGGATTTCAAGTCATCGATAAAAGTGGTGGGACAGGCTACAATGTACCACTCTTCAATGTCTCCTTCGTGTTATCTCTCACATCCAACCGTGATGGGCCATGCGATACCTCGCCAAGTTGCTGCGACTAACGGCCTTTACTAGCCGATTTTTCCGCTGGCCTGTGGGGTTAATAGTGGTCGTGCTGTGTGCGTGCCTCGCGATGGAAATCGAACTCGCCGGATCGCAGGGCTTGGTTGCGGGCGAGAATGAAACTGCTGGTACTGACAAACAAATCGACGGAAAGTTGTTTGGGAAAACGGGGAAAGGTAAGCTTTCGCGGTTGGTTCCCGATGGCTTCTCACCCGAGACTCTTCCGGGATATTTACAAGCGAAGTACAGCGACATTTCATGGTTGGTCACACACAATGCAATGTCAAATCGAGCAGAAGGATGGTGGTTTCCAAATCAGTCGCATGGGATCACGCGTCAACTGAATGATGGTGTACGCGGGTTGATGCTTGATGTGCACATGATCGGCGACCGACCGTTCTTATTGCATGGTTCTTCGGTGTTGGGCACGGTTCCACTGGATACTGCCCTCGATGAAATTAATACGTTCATGCAGGGACGGCCCGATGCTGTCATTACCTTGATTCTGGAATGTTACGCTCCCGCTGCTGTAGTACAGGAGGTGTTTAAGACGTCTGACTTGTTGGGCATGTTGCATCAACAGGGCAGTGATAGTCCATGGCCAAAGATCAGTGATATGATTGCCCAGGGGAAACGCTTGGTTCTGTTCACTGACTCAGGTGGTGGTGAATGGCGTGGTTATCACGATGTATGGAAGTTTTGTCAGGAGACACATTATTCGGTTAAGCAGGTTGATGAATTCAGTTTCAAACGCAATCGTGGTGAACAGACCAATGCACTATTTATTCTGAATCACTTTTTGACGCGACCGATCGCCGGGTTGGGCTTGGCAAAAAAAGCAAATGCCGAAGCCGTTCTCAAGGCCCGGCTTGAAGAATGTGAGGAGGAAACAAAGTGTTTTCCGAACTTTGTCGCCGTCGATTTTTATGAATGTGGCGATACGCCCGAGTTGCTGTTTCAATTCAATCGTGAGCAAATCGAAAAACAGCGGGCCAAAAAACCGCCAGTCGAGAAGTGAGTTTTTAGCCACTCGATTATGAACTGCGAGCAAACAGAAGCACGTCTGCTGCGAGTGTGACTTGCATTCCAGAGACAGATTCAAGCCTTGCCTGTTGTGAGTATCTGACTGCTCTGTAGGTCATCGCGAGGGCATCAGTGATTGCATCGCGATCCAGATTTAGTTGTTGTTTCCAGAGTTGGTGCTCCCGGAATTGATAGCCAGATGAACTGAATTCATCGACGATTGTCTCCCATCTGCTGCGGCGATGCCCAGCGTTTTGTGTTCTTTCACGCAGTTCAATCAAGTCATCTTCGGCAGGGACGGCGATGATGCACTTACCGTCAGGCTTTGAAATACGTGCAAGTTCACTGACAGGCCTGCGTCCGAACAATGAAATGGCGCAGTCGACGCTTTCGTCATGGATAGGCAGGGTGCGATCCGCGTTTGCCAGCACCCACGTTGCTTCTGGCCAACCCCGTGCGGCCAGACGCATGGCCTTCTTGGACAGATCAATTCCACAATAACTGTTCGCGTATTCGCCAAACAGGGCGGGACCGAAGGTACCCTCACCGCATCCCAAATCAAGAATCCTTGGGGAGTTTGAGATCGTTGTTGAATTTGACGGTGAGGAAGCTACGCCTTGGGACACCCAAGGTTTCAGGAAATTGATGAGCTCAGTCGCATTGCCACGCTGTAGCCACCGGTGACGTGCGAGGACAGCCGAGTCAGCATCGCCAGCTTTGGACGATTTGCGATCTTGGGGTTGGACGAGGCTCCAGTAACCATCTCTAGCGCGGTCGAAGTGGTGCCCTGCAGAGCAGCTGAGGCCATTTTCTTGCCGTTCAAGTGTGGCATGGCAGTTTCGGACGGGGCAGCGGAGTTCGAACATGCATCGATTGTACGTTCTCCTGTTTTGCGTAACAGGGTCCGTTGTTTGAGCAAAAGATGCGATGCTGTCGGAAGTCGTTTGCTGGCTCAAATGCAAGACGCATTTTACTGGATCAGAGGTCCGCCCAGTGCAAAAAAAAAACGCTGTTTTCAAACCTTTCGGACGGGGCTCGCTAGGTACCGTTGTTTTTCCGTACAACCGTCTTTTACCGCATAGTTGTCAGCTGAGGGGTAATTCATGAACACTTGTGCAGAGAGACTGAGGGGCATTTATAGGTTGTTAACGCAGCGAGGTTGGACGGTGAATGAGAAACGTGTCCATCGACTTTGGAAGCGAGAACATATGCAAGTCCCGCGAAAATAGCATCGTAAGCGACGATTCCCTGGCGGGAGTGAGAACGGTTGCGTGCGTCACCGTGCCCGCTAAAAGAATCATGTGTGGTCTTACGACTTTGTGACAGATCGGACCGAGTATGGTCGTCAACTTCGGTTGCTGGTGGTGATCGACGAGTACACGCGAGAATGTCTGGCGATCGAAGTGGGCCGTTCGTTTACCGCTCAAGATGTGATGGGTGTTTTGCAGTACCTGTTCGCCGTACGCGGCA
>Ga0315320_10002835_pt1 | contig 14286 bp, 12 predicted proteins | sample M140m21515metaG_FD_203458 | JGI IMG/M metagenome (GOLD analysis project Ga0315320, IMG submission 203458) | Ammonia-oxidizing marine archaeal communities from Monterey Bay, California, United States - M1 40m 21515 | ecosystem: Environmental > Aquatic > Marine > Coastal | place: USA: California... | reverse complement strand
ACTAACGCTCATCGAAATCATGGTCGTTATCGCCCTGCTGGGTGTTCTTGGTACCATCATTGCCGTCAACCTGACCGGCGCCTTCGACGACAACTCTGCCGATGCTGCAAAGATTCAAATCAAGCAGATTGAACAGAGCCTGCAAATGTATGCTCTTAAAAACAAGGGTAAATACCCGACCACAGGAGATGGCCTTGAAGCTGCAAAGAAGTTTTTCAAGGGCAATAAGGTCCCCACAGATCCCTGGGGTAATGACTTCAAATACTTCTCTCCCGGAACACATTCCGATGCCAAATATGAACTGATCTCACTGGGTTCAGATGGCAAAGAAGGCGGCGAAGATCACGCTGCTGAAATCAAGAGCTGGGAACTGGAGTAGGTCCATTTGATTTGGTTTTCTGCTGGTATCCGTGCATCGCGCCGGGGTCTCACACTCATTGAGATCTTGGTTGCACTTGCTGTCATGGCACTTGTGGCAGCAATCAGCATACCGACGATCGACGGGCTTCTGTCTCTCAAACAGCGTTCAGCAGCAAAGGACCTCGCACAAACCTATACCTGGCTTCTTGATGAAGCCGCCCTCCGGAATGTCGCATTTAGAATGGTGTACAACCTCGATAAATCCACATGGCTCATCGAGGCTGGAGATCCCGCCACACTCGTCTTTTCAAACCCGGACGCCCGGGAAGACCACGATGAAAAGGTCGAAGATGACATGGCCAAATACACCAAGCGGGAAATTGCAGAGGGCGCCGGTGACGACGAAGAAGAAACACGCGGACGATTTACGGGCCTGGGCAACATCGCCTTCAAGTCAGCGCAGACACTGCCCAGCGGAACCCGGTTCTCCTTCGTCTACACACCTCAATATGAAGACGAAGGACTGACACCGACGGAAGATGGCCCACCCGACGACGAAGAGGATGAGCAAGTCGCGTATACCTATGTGTTCCCTGACGGAACTGCAGAGCACACGGTTGTTCGCATTGTTGATGAAGATGATGAGACCGACGGCTGGACCATTGAAGTGCTCCCGATCTCTGGCGAGATTCGCCTTACCTCCGATCTGATTGATCCTTCTGAAAGCATGGAATGGATCCCAGAAGAGGGGCCGGAAATCCGATGATGATGGGACGAACCGGTTTTACACTATTGGAGGTCATCATCTCCTTGGGCATCTTGGCCACCTCACTCGTGGTCTTGGTAGATACCCAAGCCACCGCCGTAATGTCGACTCAAGAAGCCGCACGGTTGACCTTGGCGACCAACCTCGCACAAGAAAAAATGATGGAAGTTCAACTCATCATGGAGCGCGAAGGCTTTGGTGAACAGGACATCGAAGAGGACGGCGACTTTGATGATTATGGTGAAGAAGATTTCCGAGGGGAAGACCTCCACCTCAGTCTTGATCCTGGTTCATTAGACGACTTCAAGTGGGCCTACACAGTCCGGAAAATCGAACTGAGCATTCCAACCAACCTGGGCGATGTTGCCGGAGATTTGGCTGGTACGGGCTATTTTGGAGAAGAGGGCTCTGAGATGGATGTCGGTGAAACACCCGACCTCGGTGACATGGGAATCTCACCCACCATGGTCAGTGAGCACCTCGCAAAGTTCATCCGAGAAGTGCGTATATTGGTCTGGTGGGGCCCCAACGAGGATGAACTCGACCAGATCGAAATCACCACCCACATCATCAACCCAACGGGTGTGGTCAGTGAAGGTGGATTTGCAGGCATTCCGATGGGGATGGGCGGATGATGTTTCGTTACGCCCGCCGTGGACTCACGCTTGTCGAGATCATTGTTGCTCTCGGTATTATGGCGCTCATTGGATCGATCTCAGCAGGCACATTGTCGAGTTCTATCGATGTGCTCGAGGCCATTGAGGAAGCAGACGGATCGACCCGCACCGCACGGATTGCCATGCGCCGGATCACCCGCGCTCTGCAACTGTCCTATCTGACCGAAAACCGCACAGCGGTGAATACGTACCAGACTGTGTTCGTGGGAAAAGACGATGGCGATGAGGACCAAGTGTGGTTTGCCAGTCTCGCCCACCACAGAAAAATCAGAGACAGTCGGCAGTGTGACCAAACAGAGGTCACCCTCTTTACCGATGAAGACCCCGACGACTCAGACACAAAAGTGTTGTTTATGCGGGAAGCACCCCGAATCGATCAGTACCCAGACAAAGGCGGGCGCCCCATGCCCCTCGCCCGCGGGGTCAGCCGTTTTGACCTTCGGTATCTAGATGGAACCACCGGTGAATGGCGTGATGAATGGGACACCAATGGCTCAGAGACGCCCGCCCGTCTACCGCGGGCTGTTCAAATCGTTCTCGAGTTAGTCTCCAAAGACCCCAATGGAGATGACGACGACGATACCATTGTCACCCCCTACGTTCACACCGTGATGCTCGCGATGGCAGGTCCCCAAAAACGAAGTGTCTTTGCACGGGGGAACAACCAATGAACCTCCGAACTGAACTGTTGCGCCCACGCGGGAAACGCCGACGACGCCGGAGTGGAATCGCACTTCTGGTCGCCATGTCGACAGTCATGATTCTGACCGTTGTGGTCTCTGAACTCAGCTACACGGCCCGAGTCCGTTTCGTCATTGCGGCCCATGAGAAAGAACGCGTACAGGCCTATTGGGTGAGCCAAACAGGCATCAATATCTACAAGCTCATTCTCAGCGCCAACAAGCAGCTGGAGAGCTCTGCCGGTGGCATGGGCGGCATGGCCTCCAACTTCGGTGTAAATATTGGAGATGCATTGTGGCAATGGATCCCCGTGATCAACACTGGACTCATGCGGATGCTGTTCGCCACCGGTGGAGATATCGATGATGTATCCGATGACGTCATCGATGAGTTCAAATCCTCTGGCAAGGTGTCCGATGAAATCGAAGAGGCATCTCGCGAGGAGAGCCGGTTCTCCGACAAGAACTTCCTCGATTTCGATGGAGATTTCACCGCAGAAGTGACCGACGAAGATGCGAAACTCAACCTGAGCCTCCTGGGAAATACACCTGGGACCGTACAAGAGTCCGCCATTGGGCAACAACTGTACGGGCTGATGTCTGGCGAAGAGAACGATGCATGGTTTAGAGACCGCAACATCGAACGGTGGGACATCATTGCCAACATTAAGGACTGGGTTGACCCAGACTCCATGGGGTCCGGTCGTGCAGGGGGACAAGAAGACAGTCTGTACAACAACCGGAAGAGCCCCTACCTGGCTAAGAATGCCCCGTTCGACACGTTCGACGAGATTCGTCTTGTAGACGGTTGGCAGGATGACATCATGGAACGCTTTGGCGCACAGCTGACCATCCACGGATCCGGGAAAGTCAACATCAATACTGCACCAGACGAAGTGCTGGTGGCCCTTCTAAAGGCATACATTGTCCCCTCACCCATCGATGCGGAATGTTTTCGCTTGGTGGAGCAAATCCGAGAGTACATGTGGTTTGCAAGCTTTCAAGACGGCAAGGACTTCGCTCGCTATCTCACCAATCAGGGATACACAGTGAGCGACCAACTCGATGACCAAATCGGAAATTCATCGAAGACCTTTCGCGTCGTATCTACAGGCTTAGTGGGAGACACATCCGTGTCGACCACCGCCATCATCGACTACAACCAGTCCACAGCAGGTGAAGTTACCTACTGGCGGGTGGATTGAGGAGCCTTCATGGCAAGCATCATTGGAATAGACATCGGAAGTTGGACCATCAAGGCCACGGTTCTTCAAGGCGGATTCAACCGCTTTGAGGTCGACGGTCAGTACACCAAAAAGGTCTCGGCCCAAGATGGTGTGCCTCCCAGTTTGGAGGCGCGGTATGCAGCACTGCAAGCATTATTGGAGGACGTATACTCGGAAGAGACCGCCCAGTTTGGGACTACTTTCCCGGTAGACCACGCCTCATTGCGTCTGGTCAACATGCCCTTCACGGACAAAAACCAGATTGCACAAACACTGGCCTTCGAAGTGGAAGGCCTCGTTCCATACGATCTGGATGACATGATTCTCCAGCACCGGATCGTCTCGAGTGATGCCACAGGGAGTGCAGTCCTTGCCAGCCTGACCCCAAAAGATCGTTTGGGTGCGATGCTGGAACAGTTGGGCGCGTTGGGCGCTGACCCCAAGTCGTGTGTCATCGATGGCGACCTACTGGGAATATACGGCAACCACGGCACGACGGCAGTGATTGATATTGGACACATGCGCACCATCGTCACCGTGGCTCAAGATGGTGAAACCGTGTTTAGTCGTGGGATCAGTCAAGGTGGGTGGCACCTGACCCAGGCATTGGCCAGCCACGCAGGATTGACCTTTGAAGAAGCAGAACAACGCAAACATGCCGCCCAGCTCTCGACCACGGCTTCGGCTCAATGGGACGACGACGAGCAGACACAAATCGATGCCATTCCACCGTCTCGGGCAACCGTTAGTGATGGTCAGATACTTCGAAATGCATTGAACCCAATTCTGGCCGCGATTCGAACCACCTTGATCAGCTATGAGGACGATTCCAAAACAGAGATTGAGTCGGTCTTGATCACAGGTGGAACGGTACAGATGACCGGGCTCATCAACATGCTCAAAGCCGAACTGGGCGTTCCTGTTGAGGTCATTTCCTCTGGTGGAAATGGCGTACATAGTTTGAGTTCCGCCTGTGCCGACCGCACCGCTGGAACCAAAGGCGGTCACGCCATGGAGCTCCGCAACGGAGACTTCAAGTTCCGCGGGGACCTGGCCAATATGCGGATGGTGGCCCTGGGCAGTGCGGCGGCGATTATGCTGCTCGGCTTGATAGGGTTGGGTACCTTTATTTTCAACCATCAAGCCACAAAGGCACAGATGGTCGCAATCGATGAACAGATCGCTGAAGTGGTCGCGAGCGCCTACCCGGAAGGAGAGGCGCCCACGTCGTTCGAAACACCGGATGACGCCATTCTCGCATTGCAAGAACGTACGGTTGAAACCACCGCACTCATCGACCTGCTGGGTTCGGTAGTCAGTGGTAAGCCACCGACAATCACAGCACTCAGTCAGTTGTCCAATGCACTGCCCGAGCCATCTGCGGCCCGTATCGATGTGAGCGACCTCACGGTCAATGACAGCAGCATCAACATGAAGGCTGAAACAGATGGATATGACGCTGCGGCGACCATCGAAACATCCTTACAGGCCAACACCACATTCAAGCAAGCCCGTAAAGGCGATGAAAAGAAGTCTCGTAATGGGATTCAGTTTTCGGTAACCATCGCACTCGACGATGGAACCACCGAAGAGGAGAGCTAAGATGAGCGCTCAAGATCAATTCAACTCCATTGCTCTCCGTGTCCAGGATTCCCTGGCGGGTTTGGGCTCTCGAGACCGCAAACTACTCGGCGTGCTGGTCGCCATTATCGCCCTGAGCATCGTGAGCGGTATCGGCTACCTCATGCGTTCGAGTATGCAAAACTTAGAGAGCATGGTCGAGTACCGCGAAGAAAGCCTGATTCAAGCCAGAAAAATGGCCGTGGAGTACCAGGGCAACGTAGCGAGTGCCGATCTGATATCCAAGCGTCTTGAGGAGCACCGGGGTGCAAACCTGAGCGCATATTTAGAGAAGACTGCGCAGACAGTGGGTATTGCCGACCGGCTTGATAGCGTCAAGGAAACGTCCTCATCACAGAAACCCGATCTCGACCTCGAGGAGAAACTCTACTCCGCACAACTATCCAAGCTCACACTTGAAGATGCCACGAACTTCATCTTTGAGATTGAAAATTCAGGTTTCCCCTTGGTCATAAAAAATGCTCGATTCAAGACCAGAAAGAGTGGTGGAGAGAAAAAAGTGAAGCTGACGCTTGATATCGCCTCGTACGAACTGACGACCGAGGTCCCTGAGCCCTCTGAAGCAGACACGACCCCAGGAGGTGAAGGATGATGCGCTGGCTAATCACAATGTTTGGCAGTTTTGTCTGGGGCACAGTCGTATTGTACGCCGGTCTGGCCATGTTCTTTCCAAGCGAACAGGTCACAAACTACATCAAGTATGAGGTACAAGAGAGTACCAACAAGAAGTACCTGGTCGATATCGAAGACCTTGGCTTCGGCGTTTTGGGCAATCTAACGATTGAAAATCTCACGATGTATCAGTCCAGGCCGGGACGCCGTGAGCGAGGTCAAAAAGAAACCCCTGCCCGCGAGAACACGAAATGGTTCTCACTTCCCGCACTTGTTGTTCGCCCTCACCTATTTTCAGTGCTGGGAGGGCGCCTCATGGCGAGCCTTGGCCTTGAGACGGCGGGAGGCGACATCGACCTCTCGGCAGGTGCTGACCTGAATCATTTTTATCTCGATATGGACACAGATGGACTCGACTTGTCCCAGCTCCCCATCGAACTCGAAGATTCTTTGGTTCAGTTGGCAGGAAGTCTCCAAGTTGAATCTGACCTGGCCTTCAACCTGGAAGACATCAAGGAGTCGTCCGGAGAACTATCCGTATCCATAGACGACCTTTCGCTGATGAGCGGAACCGTCAGTGGATTCAGCCTTCCCGAAACCGCCTTTTCCGAAGCCGTTCTCGAGATGGAGATTGAGGACGGAAAAATGAACGTGAAGAAGGGTAGTTTTGTCTCCGATGTCCTCGAAATTACAATCGAAGGGTACATCAACCTGCGACAAAACCTCATGCGTTCAAACTCCAATTTGAAAATCCAAATACGGTTCGATGAGGATTACGACAAGTTGGCCAAGATCGCCCTGAAGTCCTCTCGTGACGAGGATGGGGTCTACCACTTCCGAGGAAGTGGCCGAATCAACAACCTTCGTTTCCGCCCTGATCGAACCAAGAGCCGTAGCCAGGAACGAACTGAACGTGGCCAGTTTAATGATGAACGTCCGGACGTGCGCGATAGGCCCGCCCGGAAGAGCTCCGCATTATCGGACGAGGACCGCGAAGAACGTCGTCAAAAGCGACGGGATCGCCTCCAAAAGCGACGGGAACGAATGAAGAAACGGAGAGAAGAGCGCCGTGAAGCACCGTCTCGGTCTCGACAGGAAGAGCGTGTACAGGTGGACGATTTCGAGCCAATCGATGGCCAGTATGAGGACGAGCCCATGGATAATCTTCCACCGGAAGACATCCCACAGCAACGCTTTGATGACGAGCTCGAACAAGATCAAGATTACCAAGACTATGAAGACCCCAATGACCCGAACGGAAACTTGGATGACCTTGGATACATTGACGAATAGAGAGGCAACGCAGTGAGAGTCAACGAGAGTTGGCAACCTCTTGGGCGCGCAACACACGTATTTTTCTCAACAGCGCTGCGCGTGCCGTATCGCCCGGGTCTGCTTTCGCCGCCCGCTCCGCACGCTGTTCCGCCGCATCGAGCCGACTAGACGCGACCAACACCTGTGCCAGGTAGTACTGACCTTCGCCATTGGTTGGGTCAAACTGCTCTGCCAACAGGAGAAAGTCTCTCCCTTCATCCGTTCTAGATTCAAGAGACTGCTCTGGATTGTGTAATCGTGCCCACCCCAGATTGGCCAACACAGCCACATGGTCAATGCGCTTTTCATGGGCTTTGGAAAGCAATTTATCCGCCTCCGCCCAGCGCTTCGTTTCGATCAATGCACGCCCACCTTCCAACATCTGGTCCACTTCATCGTGAACCGAAATGCGGGCTGGAGCCGAACTGCCAGTTCGGTCAAGTTGTTCGAAATTGAAGTGGCGATGGGCCGCATCAACCTTCTTGGCAATCTCGAGCGCCAATGTGCGGACGTCTGCACTCACATCTTTCCGAGCTATCAACTCAGCGTAGCGCTGACGCATACGCGCACCCGCCTTGTCTACCAACGCACGTTCAGCATCCGCGGGAACACCCAATACAACGGGGGGAAGCGCATCCTGAATGGTTGAAAGCTCCTTCTTGAGTCGCCGGAGTAAATGGGTCGGATCTTCCGATTGATTCGCTTCCCGAACCTGCGCCAACCCCATCCCCTGTACAGTACCACTCCTCGCAGCCTCCGGGCTCGTTTTGATATTGGGCACATGCTCTGGCGCCGATGTACCCTGTAGTTCGAACAGTCCCATTTGAACCAGAGCGGTAATGTCACGTGACACGTCGCCGAGCGGATACCCTCCTGAGTCCAACAATCGAGCCACAGTATCTGAGCCATTGACCCGCCCAACAAACGAACGACCATCTTCAGACAATGGAAGCGATCGGGCCAGCGCTGTGTGCTCATTTGGGAGGAGCACTGCAGTGGTATACCGACGCAGCGTTCGAGAGTCCGTACCCAACCGTGCACCCTTGAACAACAGTTTCCCCATTCGCGCCCAATCGCCGACGCCGTCAACCGACGTTTCCTTGAAGGCGAGAACACCACCAAACACCGCTTGTTTCACCGTTTTGATGGCTGCATCATTCACCAAGCCACCCTCAACAATGGAGGCCACCCCGCTTTTATCTCCAGCCAAGACCAGCGTCCCTGTTCGCTTGTTGGTCCAAATTTGAGTCAAATCCCGTATATTTTCCCACTCAACTTCCCGTTTACGGGTCGATGCGGCCTTGGGTTTGGGAGAAGGCTTGGGAACAGAAACGGGTGGAGGCGTTCCAACAGGGACGGATACAGGCGGCTTTTTGGGGCCCGGACGAGGGGTTCGAATTGCGGCACAAAGTGCCGGAATCTCGAGGGGCTTCTCAAAGAAGAACGGACTTTCTATGTCCCGTTTTAACGCCTCAATTTCAGGCGCATCCGGTCGGTGACGTGGAGACATCACTAGGATGGACAGTTCGGAAGCTGGATGCTCCATTCGTAGTTCACGCGCCACATCAAACCCGTTCATCCGGCGCAAACTCAAATCGATAAGAACAGTATCAAAACTGCGCATGCGCAGATGAGCCTGCATCTGGTCCGGTGACGACGCGCAGACCACCTCAAAACCCTCTTGGGTCAGATGCTCAGCCACATCCTTGGCGAACAGGTCGTCGGGATCGACCACCATCACACGCATCGTACAACTCCATCTCCCACGGATTGTAACCGAAAACTACTTTCATTCGTCCATTGCCCTCGGTTAGGAGGACGGATGTCATCCGTTCCGTCAATCGATACCGTCCTCCTTGCAGCCCGGAATATGCCCGGGCTTGGATGCTTCGACACGGGGCTTCGAACAACTGTGGTCACCTGGGGCTCGGGACCCATCCACCTACAAAACAGTGGATGGCAACAGTTCGTCCGGGAATACTGTAGACCCACCGCTTCATCCAGCCATGTATTCTGTGGAGGCGTCATCGGGTGGCTTGGGTATGAGGCAGGCGCCACAGTAGAGCGAATGCCCACACCGAGCGGACCGCGACCGACGCATGATGTGTGCTTGTGGAGAACCGATGGCGCTTTAACGTTCGACCATATCGATGCTGAATGGTCCATCCAGGGTTCACCGTCATTTCGGACTGAAGCCCACGAACTCTTGAAACAAGCATCCACATGTACGAACCCTGAAATAGCGCCACAAGACATGCCCGCATGGCGGCCAACTGACCATCAGCAACGGTCTTCACACTTCACCGATGGCGTCCGCTCGATCCTACAGGCGATTCATGCGGGCGATGTCTACCAGGTGAACCTCTCTTGGGAACAAACAGGAATACCCATCGATGATGGCATCCGAACCTGGCTTGAGCTTCGAAAACAAAACCCCGCCTTGCGGGGGTGCTATTTATGCCAAGGCGATGTTGAAATCCTGTCCAACTCACCAGAGCTGTTTCTACACGTCGATGGAGCCTCTCGTCGGGCCATCAGCATTCCCATCAAAGGAACTGTTCCCTTGGCAGGGGGTGAGCCTGCAAAGCAGCATCTCTTGGAGAGCCCAAAAGAACGGGCAGAGCTCACCATGATTGTCGATCTTGTTCGAAATGATCTGGGCCGAGTGGCCACCCCAGGTACCGTGGAGACCAGCGAACGTTCACTTCGGCGCTGCGGTGATCTGTGGCATGCAGAACAAGCCGTACAGGCAGATCTCAAACCCGGAATTGATGTCGTGGATGCCTTCTGCGCGGCCTTTCCGCCCGGAAGTGTGACCGGAGCGCCCAAAGTTCGAGCAATGGAAATTATTCGCACCCTGGAGGATCAGCCTCGCGGCATCTATACCGGAGCCATCGGATGGTTTGCCGATGGTGGATCCGCCCACTTCAATGTGGCGATTCGAACTGCGACACTCACCAAGGGTATGGGTCGATTTCATGTCGGCGCGGGGATCGTCGCCGACAGTCAACCCGATCTTGAGTGGAGTGAAACACTCTCCAAAGCAGGCGCTATGGCCCACTGTTTGGAGGCCGAATGACTCTCCCCAGAGGGCTCTACGCAATCGCCGACTCCACCATTGGTGACCCATATACATTGGGCATTGAGTTGGCAGAGGCCGGGTGCACCCTCATTCAGCTGCGAACCAAAGGCTGGACCACTCAAGAAGTGGCCAGGGTGGGCGCCCAGCTTCTCGAGCCCCTCCACAATCTTGGAGCTAAACTCATCATCAACGACCACACCGATGTCGCAGCCGCCATCGGTGCGGATGGCGTTCACTTGGGACAGGGTGACGGTTCCACAGAAGAGGCTCGTTTGGCACTCGGCCCAAATGCACTGATCGGACTGAGCACCCACTCCCTTGAGCAGGTCCACCTTGTGAGCCATGTCGACTACATCGGCTTCGGCCCTATTTTTGCGACGACAACCAAGCGCGCCGCGGGTGATCCGCGTGGCATTGAAGCCCTGCGCACCGTCGTCCAACAATCACCGGTCCCCGTGATCGCGATTGGCGGAATCACACGCAGAAATCTTGTTGCTGTTCGTGCCACAGGAGTTCATGGGTGGGCAATCATCAGCGACCTTTACGCCAACGGAACCCTCATGGACAGCGTACCGGAGATGTCGTTCTAACCCCTGTATTGAATTCTGCGTTACACTACTCATGTCAACAGATCCCCCCTGTTCGATTCCTGCCCCATTCCCCGCTCCCCACCTATCCCCGCTGTTTCCAATGCTGTTGAAGACGATTTTGATTTTGTCCATAGGGACTGGTTCCGCATATGCGTCCAAGTCCTCTCCTTTACATGCCGATGATGGGTCTCTTTGGGACTTTATTGAAGCACCGACGCCACCCAAGGATGCCGACGCACACGACTCAGAGAAGAGCCATTCGGCCACTCGAGAACTGAGCGCAGCCCGGGTACAAGAGAGCGCATACGTCGACCGGGCAATCAAGCTTGCCGAACCACCGGTCGACTTCTATACCGATCCGGTCGCATATTTGGCGGCTGACCCATTGCATCTACGTGATGTGGATCCACGCGAATTCGATATTCCGATGGTGGTCAACGATGATGTTGTTCGGTGGATGAAGTATTTCACCGGCCCCGGTCGTAAGTGGTACAGCAAATGGCTTTCTCGTTCAGGGCGGTACTGGCCCATGATGTACGAAAAGCTCGATGCTGCCGGCCTGCCCAGAGACATGGTGTTTCTATCGATGATTGAAAGCGGGTACGCCACCCATGCATACAGCAGCGCTGCGGCAGTGGGCCTGTGGCAGTTCATTGCCAGTACAGGCAAAGGCTATGATCTGAGAATCGACTGGTGGGTGGATGAGCGTCGCGACCCAGAAATGGCCACCGATGCCGCCATTGAGTATCTCGGCGATCTCCATAAACGGTATGGGCATTGGTATTTGGCATGGGCCGCATACAATGCAGGGCCCACGCGGGTATCCCGGGGTATCCGAAACCATGGAACCAAAGATTTTTGGGCCCTAAAAAAGAAGAACTCTTTTCATTCCGAGACCGACAACTACGTTCCCAAAATGCTCGCGGCAGCGATTATCGGCAAGCATCCTGAACGCTATGGGTTTGGAGATGTGGTGAAACAAATACCCATGTCACACGAAACCGTCACGGTTTCTGCCAATGTGGGAATCGATGTACTCGCCGGCTGCGCTGACGTCTCAATCGATGACTTTAGGACATTGAATCCGCATTTACGCCGATGGGCCTTGCCGCCGTCACCCGCCCGGCAAACCATCCATGTGCCCAAAGGAAACAGCAAGAGTTTCCTGGCTGCGCTCGACAAGATTCCAGCCGACAACCGGATTACTCATCGGCGACACAAGGTCGGTAAAGGTGAGACCCTCGGTACCATCGCAAGCAAGTACGGCGTGTCAGTCAAATCGATTCAGTCCGTCAACAAAATCCGAAACCCAAATCGAATCTCTGTCGGACACGACTTGGTCATTCCGGTCTCTGGACAGCCTACCGATGCGCGGTCACTAGCGGCCACCAGTGGGGGTTCGAATACACCCAAAAAGAAGTCCACTCCCAAGAGCCATACCATTCGTAGTGGTGAGACTCTTTCCGGTATCGCAAGCAAGTATGGTGTTCGTACGAGCGACATCAAGCGGTGGAATGGCATCAAGGATGCAAACCGGATTCGGCTGGGGCAAAAAATCATTCTGCACGGTGCCGCCCCCGGACCGAGCTGGACATCCTACACCGTACGACGCGGCGATACGCTCACGGGTATCGCGCGACGGCACAGCTGCAGCATTGGTGACCTGAAGGGGTGGAACAAGCTTCACAACTCACGCATCATGGCTGGGCAGAAGCTCAAGATCAAAAAATCGCCATGATCGGTATTCGAGAGGCGGTCACACACTGTCTGAATACCGTTCCTCATGTAGTCACCGAGTCTGTTCCTCTCGAGCAGGCCTATGGGCGTATTCTGGCCGAAGACGTCACCGCCACGAGTCCCCTTCCCCCATGGGACAACAGCGCCATGGATGGGTTTGCTCTACGTGTAGATTCGACCTCCGTAACCCCGGAAAAACAGTCTGATATCGATGTATGTGCGGAATCGGTGACCGTAGACGATGGCGGACCACACCTCTCCATCACTGAAACCATCGCTGCGGGGAGTGTCGGTACAGAAGTAATTTCAGCAGGGCTGGCGGCCCGGATCATGACCGGAGCCCCGCTTCCACTTGGGGCCAACGCCGTGGTGATGCGAGAACACGCCACAGCCACAGGCTCTACAGTCCAAATCCACACCCCTGCATCGCCTGGACAACACGTACGGCGCATGGGCGAGGATGTTGCTGCAGGCGAAACTGTGATGCATCGTGGCTCTACGCTCACACCTGCGGCCGTCGGGTTGTGCGCCGCTGTCGGTCGTTCCCACCTGACCGTTGCACGAAAACCGCGCGTCGGGCTGATTTCCACAGGAGATGAAATCGTCCCACCAGGACAGCCTCTTGGACCCGGCCAAATCTATTCATCCAATACACATGCACTGACTGGCCTCATCTTGGCCACAGGAGCGGTTCCAGTTGACTGTGGCATTGCCCCAGACAGCTTGGATGAAACACGTACAGCGTTCACCAAAGCCGCCGAGTGTGACCTTATTGTCTCCACAGGCGGCGTTAGCGTGGGTGATTTTGACGTGGTCCGCCAAGCGATGCGCGACCTGGGTGCCAAAATGCAATTTTGGAAGGTCAAAATCAAACCCGGAAAGCCCCTCGCCTTTGGGGTCATCGCAGACACTCCAGCGTTTGGGCTACCGGGCAATCCGGTTTCCTGCCAAGTCGGTTTTCTCCAGTTCGTTCGGCCCTGGCTTCGTATGGCCATGGGAGACCCAAAGCCATTTTTACCGGTCGTACAAGCTACGCTTGCACATGCGGTATCTAAAAGAGCGGGCCGTGCAGAACTGAGTCGTGTTGTGCTGCACCACGACAACGGTGACTGGGTGGCCAGCTTGACCGGCACACAAGGATCCGGCAATCAAGTCAGTATGGTGACCGCAAATGGTCTATTGTTATTGTCTGAAGACTCCGTCCACTTGGAACAGGGTGCCTGTGTTTCAGTGCAAGTCGTCGGACAGACCCTCAATGCACAGGCTGACCCAGGATACCCATGGTAGCGAATGGCGCTGTACTTGCTGGTGGCCGGTCTACACGAATGGGCCGCGAGAAGGCATTGATACCCATCAATGGAATCCCGCTGGCACTCCGTACAGCGTCCATCCTACACCAGTGCGGAGTCACCAATATCTCTTTGGTCGGCCGACAAAAAAGCCTGGAGCAGCTTGGACTTCCGATCATCAGTGAGCCTCCAGCCAAGAACCACCACCCCCTGTACGGTGTTTCAGCCATCCTCCAAGACAGCAGGGGTCCTTTGGTCTTGGTGGTCCCCTGTGATGTGGTGAATCTAACCACAGGGCACGTAGATGCTCTA
>Ga0315320_10002832_pt1 | contig 14293 bp, 12 predicted proteins | sample M140m21515metaG_FD_203458 | JGI IMG/M metagenome (GOLD analysis project Ga0315320, IMG submission 203458) | Ammonia-oxidizing marine archaeal communities from Monterey Bay, California, United States - M1 40m 21515 | ecosystem: Environmental > Aquatic > Marine > Coastal | place: USA: California... | reverse complement strand
TCTTACCACACCTTTTCACCCTTGCCATGTTATGGCGGTTTATTTTCTGTGGCACTATCCCTAGGGTTACCCCCGCCAGGTGTTATCTGGCACTGTATCCTTGTGGAGCCCGGACTTTCCTCTTTAAAAAAAATTAAAGCGATAAGTCATTTATCTGGCATTAACAATCTATTACTAAAATATAAAACTGCAACAAATTTTAATTCAATTTTTTTGCTAAATTTTGACTTATAAGCAAACATTCTTGGTCGATTTTACCATTAATCAATTCTTGTCTAAATCTTCTTTGAAAAGCAACAGTTATAAGATTAAAAAATTTATCTTTTTTAAACTTAGTCGGTTTTTTAATTGAGTACCCAATTCTTGATAGATTGTTAAAAAAAATTTTTTTATCTGTAGAACTTATTTTTTTTCTTCTATTTTTTATAAGACTTTTACGTAATAATGAATGCCACTTACCAATTCCAAATTTAGCTAAATATTTCCAAGGAAATTTTTCACCAGGATCCTTTTTTCTAGTTGGAGCAATATCAGAATGTCCCAAAATATTTTTTTTATTAATTTTATATTTTTTAATTAAAAATTGGCCTAGTTTTTTTAAAGATTGATTCTGTTTTTTAGAAAATTGTTTATAATTATATTCATGACCAGAATTACTTACTTCAATTCCAATTGAGTACTTATTTAAAGATTCCAAATTTTTCCACGATGATAACCCAGCATGCCAAGCAATATACAAATCTGGAACTATATTTACTATTTCACCATTATTCTTTACGAGGTAATGACTGCTAACCTTAGAATGAATATTTGTAAGTCTTTTTAAAGCATCTGATTCTGTCTTCATTCCTGTATAGTGGAAAATTATAAATTTAATTTGTCTAACTTTTCTTTTTTTTGGATTAAAGTTAGGAGAATAATTTGTTGATATTCTAATGCTCACTTTGGATACTGTATATGTTGAATTATAGCCATAAATAAGTCTTATTTTACACTAAATGTCGTTTTACTTTAGTGAAAAAAATAATATAAATTAGATTAAATCAACAAAATGATCAAACTTATAAAAATATTCTTAATTTTTTTTATTCTATCTTCAAATTCATACGCTGGATCAGATGGTGAATTGAAAGTTTCAAAAAAAAATAAAACAACTAAAGATTGTTTTGAAAAGATTAATAGAGCCTCATTCGCTTTTAACCAAGGTTTAGACAAAGTAATATTTAAACCAGTTGCAAAAGGTTATCGAAAGTTACCTGCACCAATTAAGACAGCAACAAGCAATGCTTTAGAAAATCTATCTACTCTTATAACAATTCCAAATAATGTTTTACAAGGAGACTTTAAGACAGCTGGAATCAACACTGTTAGACTGGTAGTAAATACCACTGTTGGAATTTTGGGAATTAGTGATGCTGCAGATAAAATGGGATTTCCAGAGTATGTAAAAGAGGATTATGGACAAACATTTGGTAAATGGGGCATGGGCCCTGGATGCTATTTAGTGCTTCCAGTTTTAGGTCCCTCAACAGTCAGAGACACTGCGGGTTTATTTGTGAATGTAATGGGAGGGGATCCTTATTATAATTTATCAGTAAATGCGAATAATGAATATTTAGATGGAAAGCTTTATGCTGCAACAAAAACAATATCTGCAATAGATTTTAGAGCAAAAAATATTGAAACATTAGAAAATTTAGAAAAAAATTCGGTTGATTTTTATGCTTCAGTTAAAAGTGTGTATTTACAGGATAGAGAAAACAAAATTAAGAATGCACAGAGAGGAAGTATAGAAGTAATTTATAAAGAAGATGAAGATTGGGAAGAAATAGATACAAAATAAATAAAAAATTAAATGAAAAAAATATTTATTTTAATTCTATTTTTTATATTTTCTCTAAACAATTTTAATATTGCATACTCAATTTCTCCTGATGTATTTATTCAATCTACAGTAAATAGAGCTTCTAAGGTATTATCAGAAGACATCCCTAAAAACAAAAAAATGGATAAACTTAAGATAATTGCAAAAGAAACTGTAGATATTAGAGGAATTGGATTTTACTCTCTTGGAAAAGAAAGAATAAATTTAAATAACTCACAAATTGAAACATATTCAAAACTTTTTGAAAAATATTTTTTAAAAAGTTTTTCTAGTCGTCTAGCAGAGTACACAAATCCTGAAATAGAAGTAAAAAATAAAGAAGTACTCAATAAAAATTATACAATAGTAAAAAGCATTCTTGTTAGCACTGAAGATAGGCCAGAAATAAGAATTGATTGGAGAGTTTATACAAAAAATACTAATAGCCCTGTTATTAGAGATTTGATTATTGAAGGTTTAAGTTTAGCACGAACACAAAAGGAAGAGTTTAGCTCAATATTAAATTCGAATGATGGTGATATAAATGTTCTTTTTGAAACTTTGAAAAATTTTTCAAATAATTAATTTTTACTGGTGGGCCCGCCAGGACTCGAACCTGGGACCAATACATTATGAGTGTACTGCTCTAACCAACTGAGCTACAGGCCCAAAAAAATTGAATGTCTATATTACTTTAAATAAACTAGCAAGAAAACTAATTAATTATTTAGCTTAAATGTTTTTATAGCAAATATTAAAATGGATTAGCTATAATTAATTTTGAGATATAGACTGCTTAAGATAATAAGAAAAATAAATGATTAGAGATTATTTCTATATAATGAAAAGTACTTTTAGAAGGAAAAGTTTAAATAGAATTCTACAAGAAATTTATGTACAGAAAAAAATTGCTAATGGTAATGTTATTGAATTTGGTGCTGAAAAGGGTTCCTCTAAAAATTTTATAAATCATATAAAAAAAAAAGATTTAATCAACATAATCTACTCTGATAAATATCCAAAGGACAACCAAACAAGAATAGAAGATTTAGAAAAAAAATTAACTTTAGATAGCAATTCTTTAGATGCAGTAATAATATTTAATGTTTTAGAGCATGTTTTTGACGTTAAAAACGCATTTATAGAAATCAATAGATGTCTTAAACAAGACTCTGGAAAAATTATTGGCTCTACACCATTCATTCATAGAGTTCATGGAGCGCCTAATGATTACAATAGATACACCAAACAGTTTATCGAAAAAATTTTAGAATTAACAAATTTTAAGAATATTAAAGTCGAAAATTTGGGTTTCGGTCCATTTACATCAGCATACACTATTTTATTTGATTATTTAAAATTGATACCATTTTTAAATAATATTATTTTAACACTTTGTTTGATTATAGATAAAATTATAAATTTTTTCGTAAAAACAGAAACCAGTGATATTTATCCAATTACAATTTGTTTTAGTGGTGCAAAAAAATAATGTGTGGAATTAATGGTTTTAATTTTAGAAACATTGATCTAATTAAACAAATGTCAGCAATAACCTCAAGTAGAGGTCCTGACAATGAAGATTGGTATGCATGTAAAAATTATACTGTTGGCCACAATAGACTAGCGATAATAGATCCTGAACCTAGATCTAATCAGCCATATAGATTCAAAAATTATGTACTATCGTTTAATGGAGAAATTTATAATTACTTAGATTTAAAAAAAGATTTAATTTTATCTGGTTATAAATTTGAAACAAAGTCTGATACTGAAGTTATTATCAAACTTTTTGATTTAGAGGGAATAAATTCATTTAAAAAATTATCAGGAATTTTTGCTTTATCCATTTATGATATTGATTTAAATAAGATTTATTTAATAAGAGATGTTGTTGGTGTTAAACCTCTTTATTATTACCATGATTTAATATCAAAAAAATTTATTTATGGATCTTTAATTAATTCAATATTGCCATCCATTAAAAGTAAGCAGCTAAATTACAATGCATTAAAATCATACTCAAATTTTAATAGAAATGACTATAGAGAGACTTTTTTTAAAAATATTTACAAAGTTTTACCTGGTGAGTTAATAGAGGTTGAAAATGGAAATTACAAAAGAACTAAATTATTAAGTTTTAAATTTAAAAATTTAGATACAAACACTAATACTTCAAGAGAAATTAATCATTATTTCTCTAAACAGTTTATATCTGATGTTCCTGTAGCACTATCTTTATCAGGAGGAATTGACTCAAGTATTATTTTTCACGAATTACTGAAAAATAAAGGTTCAAAATTTACAAGTTATTCTGTCCAATTTAAAAATTCTTCTAAGTATAGTCAAGATCACAATATAGCAGAAATCATTTCAAAAAATTATGGAGTTAAATTTCAATCCATAGAAGTGAGTTCAAAAGATTTTATTGATAATGCAGAAAAAATTGTTGATATAGTTGAGGAACCTACTGGTAACACAAACTCAATATCTAATTATATATTAAGTAAAAATATTTCTGAAAAGGTTTTATTTTCAGGAGATGGTGGAGATGAAGTGTTTACAGGGTATAATAAATATAAGTCGATTTATATTATCTCAATGTTAAATAAAATTAATATTTTTCGTAACTTAAAATTAAATTTTAAGAATAAAAATTTAAATAGAATTTTTATGAATAAATCTGAAGATTTGTTTTTATCTTTCAGTGAACAAAATCTATTTAAAGATCAAAATAAGATTTATAATAATTTTAGGTATGTAAATAAAGATGGTCTTGAAGAAATATTAAATCATTCTAAAAATTTGCAGAATAATACTAGCCTTTCACATGTAATGTACCATGACCTTGATACATGGGTTACTAATGATATTTTATTAAGAAATGATAAAATATATGCAAATAAAGGGATAGAAGTAAGAGTTCCTTTTTTGGATCAAAATATAATCGAAAAATTTTTAATGGTAAGTGATCATAAAAAATTTGGCCTATTTTTTAATGATAAGAATTTATTAAAAAAATCTTATAAAGAAGAATTAAAAATGACTATAAAAAAAAAATTAGGTTTTAATTCTCCTTTTGCTGGCTGGTTAAGGAAAGAGCTTAATGAATTTGCAAATGTAATTCTAAGTAAAAGTTATTATGACTCCTCTCATCATATAAACTTAGAAGGATGTGCAAAATTAATTAAAACACATAAAGATAATTACCATGATCCATATTTAATATGGAATTTAATAAGCCTTCAGATTTTTTTAAGGAAATTTAAACTTTAAATGAGAATTTGCTATTTAACTAATTCTGCAATTCCTTCTACAGTAGCAAGCTCGATTCAGATAGTAAAAATGTGTGAAGCTTTTTCTGAATTGAATAATGAAGTTATTTTAATAACAACAAATGTATCTAAAAAAAATCAAGATTTATTTGATTATTATGATGTTAAATTTAAGTTTATCTTTAAAAAAATTAAATATTTCAAAACATTTCCACTTGGTTTTAGATATTACTTATTTTCAGTTTTTTCTGTTTTTGAAAGCTTAAAACACAAACCTGATATATATATAACTAGAAACTTTTTTACTTGTTTTTTATTGGTGATGTTTCGAAAAAAAATAATTATGGAACTACATCAAGATTTAAACATAGAGTCTCGAATTGTTAATTTCTTAACTAAAAGATTAAAGTTTTTAAATTCAAAATATGTTAAAAAAATTGTAGCAATTACAGAGGGTGTCAAAAATGAATATGTTAAAAAAAATATTATTTTAGAAAATAAAATTACTGTATTACCAAGTGGTTCTTCAATTAAAAGTAAATTTAATTTCTCAAATAAAAAAAAATTTTTTAATATTGGTTATTTTGGTTCTTTATATAAATCTAGAGGCCTAAATTTAATTAAAAAACTTGCTAAGATAGATAATAAAAACCAATATCACCTGTATGGTGATTTATATAAAATAAACAGTTTTAAATTTACAAATACTTCCAAGAACATCCATCTACATGACCATATACCATATAAGGATATTCCCAAAAATTTATTAAAAATGGATATTTTATTAATGCCCTATGTATCTAATGTTACTATAGCAGGTGATGTAGGAGATATTACTAAATTTACCTCGCCATTAAAGCTGTTTGATTATTTAAGTGTAGGAAAAATTATAATGTGCTCAGACCTGGATATATTGAAAGAAATAATCAAAGATAATAAAAATGCAATTTTTATCAAAAATTTTAAAAATATATTTTCTTGGAAAAAAGAAATTGTTAAATTGAGTAATCAACCACAAAAACAGTACATTATGTCGAAAAATAATCATAATCTTAGTAAAAATTACTCTTTGAGAGAAAGAGCAAAAAAAATAGTCAAAATTATAAATTAAAAATCAATTTAAACATCACTAATGAAACTAAAAAAAATAATAATTTTTTATCCCTCTTTTGAAAGAGGTGGTGTCGAAATAGTTTTAGTAAACTTAATTAATTTTTTTTTAAAAAAAAACATTAAAATTATTTTAATTTCTTCAAATTTTTTCAATGTAAAATTATTTAATAATCCATTATTTGAATATAGGAAATTTAATCATGTCAAAAACTTGTTTCCTGATAGAATTTCTAAGGCATTCCAGGCATCTAATCTTCTTATTGAAGAATTAAAAAAAACTCATCCAAATCAGACAATCGTATTTTCATTGCAAAGTAGCTCTATTTCAATTTTATTATCTAAAATTTTAGGTTTCAAAATTGTAGTAAGAAATGCTGAGGACCCAATATACTCAACTTTATTTGCAGACAATAAGTTTGTTGCTTCAATAATATTAATATTCAAATTTATGACCTATAGTTTGTCTGATGGCATTATAACAAATTCTGTTGGCTCTAAAAAATCAATGAATAAATTAGTGTTTTCAAAAAATAAAATTGTTAGTATTTATAATCCTTATTTGAAAAATAATTTAAAAATCAAAGTAAAAAAAAGAAAAAATATCATTTTAACTGTAGGCCGCCTAACTAAACAAAAAGATTTTGGATCATTAATAAAAGCATTTTATTCAATAAATAAAAAAATAAGAAATTATAAATTAGTAATTATTGGTGATGGAGAGAATAGAAAAGAACTTCAATTTTTAATAAATAAATTGAATTTAAAAAATAAGGTAGAAATTAAAGGTTGGACAAAAAATTTAAAAAGATATTACTCATCATCTAAAATTTTTGTTTTAAGCTCAATATACGAAGGTCTTGGAAATGTTCTAATTGATGCAACAAATTATCAATTGCCAATAATTACAACTAACTGTAAAAGTGGACCATCAGAGATCATAAATTTTGGGAAAGGTGGATTTTTAGTACCAATTTCAAATCCATCTCAATTATCAAAAAAAATAATATATGTATTAAACAATTATGACATAGCAATAAAGAAATCTATTTATGCAAAAAAAAGGGTAAATAGATTTTTAATTGAAAATAATTCAAATAAATATTTAAATTACATAATGAAAGTTTTTAATGAATAAATTACAAAACGAATTAGCAGTGGTTGTTTTATTTTGGAACGACTTTGAAAAAACAATTGAATGTCTAAATTCCTTGTTTAACCAAAAAAAACAAAAAATGAGTATTGTATTAGTAGATAATAATTCTCAAAAACGTTATGTAAAAAAAATATTTGAATGGTTAAAAAAAAAAAATATTAAAAAATTTCGCGTTAATACAGAAAAAATTAATCAGCAAAATTTCAATATAAATAAAATTTGTTTTTATATTAAAAATAAAAAAAATTATGGTTGTGGGCTTGGCCATAATTACGGTTATAAATTCTGTTTAAAAAATAATTTTAGATATATTGCAAGAATTGACAATGATATGGTTGTTCCTGAACTTGTGATGCATAATTTAATAAAAAGAATGAATAAGAATAAAAACATATTTGCCATAAGTCCAAAAATAATGTTTTACAAAAAACCAAATATGGTTTGGTTTAGGGGAGCTGAAATAGGTAATAATTTAAAATTTCAGAAAAATTGTGCTTCATATTCAGCTAAAGGACACAAAGATGATAAATCATTTAGAGGATTAATTGATACAGACGCTATAGCTGGATGTGCATCAATTATGAGAGCAGATAAATTGGGGGAAACCACTTTGTCAGATCCTGATTTTTTCTATGGAGAAGAGGATACTGAGTTGTCGATAAGATTAAAAAGTAATCAAAAGTCATTAAAAGTTGACCTAAATCAAAAAATTTTTCATAACGTATCTTCAACTGTTGGAAAAAATTGGGCAAAAAATATTTATTATAATTACAAATATAGATTAGTTTTAATAAAAAAAATTGGAACCTTTTATGATAAATTGTTTGGTTATTCAATTCCAGCTTTAAAATTATTAATAAGTTTTTTCTTAGTTTTTAAAACCAACCACTCTTCAAAAATTTTACAAAGATATTATGCATTAAAACATTTTTTTCAAAAAAAATATGGTTCCTATGATAGAATCAATTACAATAAAATAGACAAATTTTTTCATGACATAAATAAAAAAACAAAAATCAATCAAATTATCAGTAAGATAAATAATAATTATAAGTTTAAGAATTGATCTATGACATCTAAAGAAAATAAAAAAAATAAAGACTTTTGGACATTAAATCCAATGACTTATGTGGATTTCAACGAACCATTGCAAAAAAGATTGCCTAAAGAGAAGAGACATTTCAGTGCAATAAATAAAAAGTTAATAGACTCAAATCCTGATTTCCTTGAGATTGTTAATAAATATCAAAAAAAAATATCAGGAAAAATAATTTTAGACCTTGGATGTGGTTTTGGAGCTAGCACTGTAATTTTGAGTAAATATGCCAAGAAAATTTTTGCTATAGATTTAACATTCCCGGCAATTAAAAATGCAAAAAGAAATTTGAAAATTAAAAAAATTAAAAATGTAACTCTAAGACAAATGGATGCTGAAAATTTAAATTTTAAAGATAATTTTTTTGATTTTGTATTCAGTTGGGGAGTAATTCATCACAGTCATAATCCTACTAAAATTTTAATGAATATAAAAAAAAAATTAAAAAAGGATGGCTCATGCTTTATTATGGTCTACAACCTATTTTCATTTAGATATATTTTTCTTTCAACATATTATTTATTTCTTAAGGGTTATATATTTAAAGGCTACAACTTTACTTCTATTTGTAAGAAATTTACTGATGGTCACTACAATAAACATTATAGCGTTTTTGAAATGAAACGAATTTTAAAAAAAATTGGGTATAAAAATATTAAAGTTTCTTATGGTCATCATAAAGGTAGAATTTTACCTTTTTTAAAATCACATGATACTTGGTTAGGAAGATTTTTTTCAAGATACTTTGGTTATTTTTTGTATGCTTATTTTGAAAAAACTTAAAAAAATGTTTTTTAATTTTAAGAATTTAATCAAAAAAAAAATCCCTTATTATTTGTGGTTAGATTTATCTTTTTTTTATCAATATTTTAAATTTAAATTTGTAAAAAAATATTCTTGTAGAGGCAATATAGATCTAATCTTAAAAGATATAATAAATTCAAAAAGAGAGGGATTCTTTCTAGAAGTTGGTGCGTATAATGGTTTCTCTGAGTCAGTTTCATTAAGATTTGAAAACGAATTAAACTGGAAAGGATTATTAATTGAACCTAATCCAGTTCATTTTAAATACTTAAAAAGAAATAGATCAAAAAATATTTGTTTAAATTTTATTTGTTTAAGTCAAGAATTTTTGGGTAAAAAGCTATTTTTAAAAAATTTAAATCAAATGTCATACATTGTTGATGATAATGATAAGCCTTATTTTAGTAATTATCCTTTAGAAAAAATAAATAATTTAGCTAAAGTTTCACTTTCTGGAAATTTTGAAAAATTAGCCTGCAAAATTGAAACCTTAAAAAATATTTTTTCAAATTATGAAATAAAAAAAATTGATCTTGCAATTATTGATGTGGAGGGATCTGAAATAGAGCTTTTAAAGGGGATTAATTTTAATCAAATTGATATAGAGTACTTTTGTATCGAAACTTATAATTTTGAAAGATTGAATAAATTTATGACTGAAAAAAATTATAAATTTATTAAGAAGGTTCACAGAGAGGACTATGTTTATAAAAAAATCAATTGATAAAGATCATTATGATAAAGATGGTTATACAATAATAGATACAGATTTAGAATATAATCAAAACTTTAATGATTTAATTGAACAGATAGATAATGATCTAAAAATTAAAATCAAAAATGATAGATTAAAAAAAAATGGTGGATTTATGATGGGAAACTTTGGAATTAATCAGGGTCCTTATGGTCCAGAACTTAAATCTTTAATTTTTAAAGAGCAATTTGTGAAAATATTTGAAGATTTAACAAAGTGTAAATTAGACTCTTTTAATATATTTTGCGGTGGTAATCTTGTTTTACCAAAAAAAGGAAAGCAACATTTTCATATTGATGGAGCATACAATAAAAAAATGTATATGATTTCAATTGTAACTGAAAATATTGATTTAAACAATGGACCAACAGAAATATGTGTGGGATCACACAAAAAAAAAATGAAATTTTGGGAGTTTTTTTTTAGTAAAAAACAAAAAAAAAAATTAATTTTAAAAAAAGGACAAATACTAATAAGACCTCATAATTTATGGCATAGAGGAACAAAAAATTTCTCAAATAAAACCAGATTATTACTCTCTTTTGTTATGACACCAAAAGTTAATCTAGGTAGAAAAATTGAACCTATTTCCTCAGAATTAATGATACTTCCTAATTTTTTTAATTCAAATTTTCAGGGTAAATTACATGAATTATTTTATATTCATTTTAGCTTTATCCATATAGTTCTAAAGCTCATATTATCTTTTTTTAAACAGAAATAATTTGAAAAATGGTGGGCCGTGTTGGTTACGCTCCAACTACCCCTGCAATGTCAATGCAGTACTCTACTATTGAGCTAACGGCCCAGTAAAATTAGCTTTCTAAGAAACTTTTTAATTGTTTAGATCTACTAGGATGTTTTAATTTTCTAAGAGCCTTTGCTTCAATCTGTCTAATTCTTTCTCTAGTTACAGAAAATTGAAGCCCTACTTCTTCTAAAGTATGATCTGTATTCATACCAACACCAAATCTCATTCTTAAAACTCTTTCTTCTCTTGGAGTTAAAGTTGATAAAATTTTAGTTGTCGCTTCACCAAGGTTTGATTTAATAGCTTGCTCTAATGGAGCTAACGCTTTTGTATCTTCAATAAAATCTCCTAAACTACTATCTTCTTCATCACCAACTGGTTTTTCTAATGATACTGGTTCTTTTGAGATTTTTAAAACTTTTCTGACTTTGTCTAATGGCATTCGAAGTTTTTGAGCCAATTCTTCAGGGGTCGCTTCTCTACCAAACTCACTTAGAATTAATCGTTGAGTTCTGACAATTTTATTAATTGTCTCAATCATGTGAACAGGAATTCTAATAGTTCTTGCTTGATCAGCTATTGATCTTGTGATTGCTTGTCTAATCCACCATGTCGCATAGGTAGAAAATTTATAGCCTCTTCTATATTCAAATTTATCTACAGCTTTCATCAAACCTATATTTCCCTCTTGAATTAAATCTAAAAACTGAAGACCTCTATTTGTATATTTTTTAGCAATAGAAATTACTAATCTTAAATTGGCTTCAACCATTTCTTTTTTGGCAATTCTAGATTCTTTTTCTCCCTTTTGAACTCTACTCACTAATTTTTTAAAGTCTGTTACAGATATTCCTAGTTTGTGACTAATTTCAATTAATCTTTCTCTTATATTTTTAAATTCATCTTTATTTTTTACAAAGAATTGTTTCCATATAAGATTAGTATCTAAAAATTTTTTTAGATTTGGGTTAATTTCGTTACCTATATAAAACTTAATAAATTCATTTCGTGGTATTTTATGATCCATTGCTAATCTTAAAAGGTTACCTTCTAATGATATAATTTTTTTATTTTCAACATAATGTTTTTGTACAAGTTCTTCTAATACAGATGGTGACAACTGAAGAGATTTAATATTCTCTAAAATATCATCAACAATTTTTTTGTATACTTTTTCTTTTGCTGGAGAAAAGTTTTTTGAATTTAAAACACAATTTAGTTTTTCATTTTGATATTTTATTAATTTTGAATATTCTTTAGTTAAAGTATTAACTGTCTTTAAAACTTTTGGTTTAATTTCAGTTTCCATTGCAGCAAGTGTTGGATTAAAGTCATCATCGTCTCCATCACCTGATCCGTCTTCCTTTTCTGTTTCACCTGCATTTTTTTGTTTTGCACTTGGTCCTGTGGACTCATCTTCCATATAATTAGTATCAATATCTATAATTTCTCTTACTAAAATTTCATCTTTTTGTAATTGATCATTCCACTCATTAAATTGTTGAGCAGTCATTGGGCTTTGTGCGAGAGCAATTAACATTACATCTTTTCCTGCTTCAATTCTTTTAGCAATTGCAATCTCACCTTCCCTTGAAAGTAGTTCAACACCACCCATTTCTCGTAAATACATTCTGATAGGATCATCACTTTTTTCCATCGTCTTGCCTTCTTCTTTAGACGATCCTTCTTTTTTTCTTAAAACTTTAAAATCAGATTTTTTTTCTACTAAAGCTACACCCTCATCCAAGATATGAATAAATGCTTGTGATAAGTTTTCATCTGATAGATTTCTCTTTCCAAGAGATTTGCTTAACTCTTCATAAGTAATAAAGCCTCTATGGGTTCCTCGACCCATTAATCTAGCAAATGATTTAGTAATTATTCTTTCCACAGCAATATAAGTTTGAGAGACTTATATAATATCAAATTAGCAAAAATCCATTGCTAATTTATTCAGATTAGTTGATTTTTCTTTCGTTTTTGAGCTCTTTTAGCTCATTAAATGTTGTTTCGCTCATATCCTTTGAAAACCTTGATTCTAATTCTTGGATTCTAAACTCTAAATCATAATTAAATAAATCTTTTGAAATATCATCAAGTAGCTCAATCACTTGGTCATCATTATCAAGTTTATTTTTAAGAATATGTTTAATTGGAGCAAACTTATTTATTTTATCTAGCAATTGTTTATCCAAATTTAAACCTTCAATACTTATTTGCTCACCTAACTTTAATCTATCTATTATAGAATTAAATATTTGCTTATTTATTTCTGTAAATAATTTAATATTTTCAACGAGGTGAATATTTGCTTGAAAAATAGGTAAATTATTTAGAAGTAAATATAATAAAGAAAACTCTTTTAACTCCACACCTGATATAGATTGGCTTTCACTAAAATATTTTTTGGTTGAATCAAGTGATTTTGTTTTTTTAACATAAAACTTTTTCTTATTTTGATTAGAGTAAGGTGTTAACTCTGCAATTTTTTCTAAAAAGTACTCAAGAACATATTTTTTAATAAAATCATCTTTAATAGTGTTTGCTATAGATCTTAGTTTTTTTTCAAATATTGCCATTGAAGAAGGATTATTTTCAGTTTGTTTTTTATAATGACTAAAAATAAATTGATGGATGGATAGCTTGCTTTGTTTTGTAAAATCAACGAAATAGTTTTTACCATGCTTATTCACATAACTATCAGGGTCCTCTTTATCTGGTAAAAATAAAAATGATATTTGTTTTTCAGGTCTTAATTCTCTAATAGAGTTTTCAGCAGCTCTTAGGGCAGCTTTATACCCACTTTCGTCCCCATCAAAACAAATTATTATATCATCAAAAAATTGATTTAAAGTTAAGATTTGTTTATCCGTTAATGAAGTACCAAGGTTTGCAACTACGTTTTCAATTCCATTTTTACTCAAACCAATAACATCCATATAACCTTCAACTAAATAAATATGATCTAATTTATTAGATAATTTTCTAGCTAAATCTAAATTATATAAGTTTGAACCTTTTTTAAAAAAATTTGTTTCTGGTGAATTAATATATTTTGCTAGGTAATCTAAGTTTTCTATTATTCTTCCACCTAAAGCAATTGGATGTCCTGAGATGTTGTTAATTGGAAAAACTAATCGCCCTCTAAATCTTTCAACATAAACTTTTTTCTTTTCATCTAAATAAAACAATCCACTTTCTACTAAGGCTTTTTCACTAAATTCATCTTTTAGTTTATCAAAAAAACTTGGATTTTTTTCAATATAGCCAATTTTAAATTTTTTAACTTCGTCTTTACCTAATGATCTATTCTTTAAATAGTCTCTAGCATTCGAATGTTTTTCATTTTTCAATAACTCGCTATGATAAAAATCAACATATTGACTATAGATTGATAAATATTCTTTCCATTTCTTTTCTCTTTCTTCATCTTGTTTTGAAAACATGTAGGGTTGCATACCTGCTAACTGAGCTAGGTGTTTA
>Ga0315320_10002831_pt1 | contig 14293 bp, 12 predicted proteins | sample M140m21515metaG_FD_203458 | JGI IMG/M metagenome (GOLD analysis project Ga0315320, IMG submission 203458) | Ammonia-oxidizing marine archaeal communities from Monterey Bay, California, United States - M1 40m 21515 | ecosystem: Environmental > Aquatic > Marine > Coastal | place: USA: California... | reverse complement strand
AAAAATGTTGAGTCAGTATTAAATTGACCTCCAATCATTAAATAATTACTTGCAGATTGTGTAGTATAAGTTGCTGTTGCTGTTTGTAATTGTCCGTTAATGTACAATTTTAAGTTAGCGCCATCTCCTAAACCAACAACGTGATACCAAGTGTCGTTTGATATAGGGTTATTACTTAATACTTTTGTAGTTCCGCCTGCTATCAATCTAACATACCCCCCAGCATCAAGAGAAAGCAAATAAGGAAACTGTACAGCAGTTGAATTTCTTGTTCCAAAAATACCAGCATAATTTGGAGCAGTAGAATCTTTTTTTATCCAAGCAGACAAAGTAAACTCATTGTAGGTGTTAGCTGTTCCACAATTTATTTTACTACTCCCATCAAACTCCATAGAATAGTTTGAAACCTTGGTTTTATTTTCTTCATTTGGCAAACGCCATTGGTCATTTATAAATTCTGTACTCATATTAATCTCCCATTCTATTCCAGTATATTAGTGATGAACCTGATACTGTGGTTAAATCTTTAGTTGTGTTAGTTCCTGTTCCGTTATATATCTCTGCTACTTGTGTAGATGTTAGAGCTGTGTTCCAGATTGCGAGTTCGTCTATCTTGCCATCAAAGAAATTACCTATCGCTCCACTACTTGCATTAGTTCCAGCTCCTATAATCAAATTATCTGTTGAATCAATGTTTCCAGTTGTATCTGTTTGAGTGCTTACTAACGAACCATTTAAATAAAGCTTAATACTTCCACTTTCTCTAACCCCTACAACGTGCTTCCAATTACCATCTGCAACAGAACCAGAGCTTTGAGCTGGTGTTGTTGGTGAAACATTGTCATCTAAGTAAAAACCTACTTTTTCGCTTGCATCTAAATATAAAGCATATGCTTTACCACCTGTGCTAAATCCACCATTTATAACTAAATCAACTGCACCTGATACATTTTGAGTTGTTTTAAACCAACAAGAAACACTACCATCACCAGTACCCCAATTTAAACTGCTATCATTTCCAGCATCTATATAATCTGAACTGGCAGAATCAAAATTCATACTATACACGTTTAAAATGCCAGCCACAGCAATTTCTACAGTTTGAATAGATGTATTTGGACAAACACTTGAACCACTTGAAGTAGTATCATAAGTAATAGTATGAGTAGCAACAGTTGATGCACTTAAATCAATCTCTCCAGTAGTTGAATTAATTACTAAACCAGTAGTTCCGCTAAACGTTCCACCTGTTAAACCAGTTATACTTGGTGTTGGGTCTGCATCTGTTGGCTCGTAACTACTTGCAGAGTAACTAAATCCAGCATTGTCTAAAGGTGTTTCAGTAACTGTTACACTTGATGAAGTAGTAGAACAACCATTAGCATCTGTTCCAGTAACAGTATAACTTCCAGCGGTAGCAGTTATGCTTTGTGTAGTTTCACCACTTGACCATAAATAACTACTTAATCCAGCAGTTGCAGTAAGTGTAGTATTTGAGCCAGCACAATAAGAAAGAGTTCCACTAATAGCTACAGTAGGTAGTGCTAATTCTGTAACCGTTACCTGTGCAGATGTATTAGAACAACCATTACTGTCTGTAACCGTTACTGTGTAATTACCAGCAGTTGCACTAATAGTTTGAGTTGTTTCACCATTACTCCAAGAGTAAGAAGCAAACCCAGCACCAGCATCTAAAGTAGTAGAAGCACCAGCACAATAAGAAAGAGTTCCTGATATGCTAACACTTGGTAAACTGTATTCTGTTACACTTACACTACCTGAAGCACTACAACCATTTGAATCTGTACCTGTAACACTATAAGAACCACCAGCTGAAACTGTAATACTTGCAGTTGTTTCACCTGTTGACCATAAGTAAGTAGAAGCACCAGAAGCAGTTAAAGTAGTATTTGCTCCAGCACAGAAACTTAATGTTCCTGAAATAGATACTATTGGCAATGCGTGTTCTGTTACACTTACACTATCATTATTAGAACAGCCATTACTGTCAGTTCCAGTTACACTATAAGAACCTCCTGAAGTTACTGTAATAGCTTGAGTTGTTTCTCCATTACTCCACAAATAAGAACTTAATCCAGCAGTAGCAGTTAAAACTGTATTTTGTCCAGCACAAAATTCTAATGTTCCACTTATTGAAACTGTTGGTAATGGATATTCTACAACTGTAGAAGCAGAAGAAGTAGCACTACAACCATTGCTATCAGTTCCTGTTACTGTATAACTACCAGCAGTTACGTCTACAGATTGTGTAGTTTCTCCATTACTCCATAAGTAAGATGATAAACCAGCAGTAGCAGTTAGTGTTGTTGTACTACCAGCACAATAAGTTAAAGTTCCTGTTATTTCAACAGTTGGTAAAGCATTTACAGTAATTGTAGTTCCACCAGAACTTGTACAACCATTAGAATCTGTACCTGTAGCAGTAAATAAAGTTGTTGTAGTTGGTGATACTGTTCTTGGATTATCTGTATTACCATCATTCCAAACATAAGTAGAAGCACCACTTGCAGTTAATATTGTGCTTTCACCATTACAAATAGTACCAGCAGAAGCACTTACAACAACAGTTGGTAAAGCATTAATAGTTAGGTTAAATGTAGCAGTTGCAGCATCTGTATCTGTATATGTAATTAAATAACTTCCTATAGTAGAAGCATCAATATCAACTTCACCAGTTGTTGTACTAATAAATACTAAACCAGCTGTAGAACTAAATGTACCAACACCAGCATTATTTTGTATAGTTGGTGTAGGGTCGCTTGCATCAGCACAGAACGCACTTGCAGAATAAGTTATTGATACTACTGGTTGCCCTCCAGCAATATTAGTATCACCACTTGGCGAACTATCATAAACAGCACCAAAGTTGTTGGTAGAATTAGCTTTTGCTTTACCAAAATCATTGCTGTTGTTTACTGCAGCTTGTCCCCATTCTATGTTATTATCTGGCATAATATATTTTTAAAGTACCCAACCTCCAAAATCTGCAACATCATCTGGATACATATCTTCTTGACTATTAGAATAGTATTCAGGTATTAATCCAGCTGCGTTATTTTGCATAAAATCTATAAATCTGTTAGTGTAGAACTGTGCTGTAGTTCTACTTCTTTCTATTAAGCTATCTACTTGTTCTTTACTTAGTGCTGTGCTATTTTCAGGATTCTTAGTATATATACCACCATTAGAAATATTAACACCAGCGTAAGGTAAGTATTCAACTAAACTCCAATGTAGAAGCATACTTTTTATATAATCGTTTAATAAAGCTAAGTAAGGGTCAGCTAATGTACCAGCAACTATTTCATTTTGTATTTTAACATATAACTCAGTACCTAAGTAATTTTGTATATGTATATCCTGTGCTTGGTTTATAAATGGTAATAATTTATCATTATCTATATTACCATTAGCAGCAGTAAATACTGAAATATCGTGTCTTGTTACAAATAGTGCTTTACTCATTTTCCTTTATAATTTGGGTGATGTCCATTATTAGGCATATTTACTGGAGCTTTTGCTGCTTGTTTTCTACCTCTTGGCTTTGGTTCATAACTCTTTGGAATAGATTTAGTTTTTTTATAATCATCTAAATCATCACTACCAACTTCTTTTCCTTTTTTTATTTTGTATAAAATCTGTTGCCATTTGTGTCTACAATAAACACCACCTTTGAATTTAAACAAATCATACTTTTGGCCATTGTGCATTGGTAATTTAGCAGCTTTAAAGTTCATATCTCTGCTTGCTTTATCAATATCTTCTAATCTATATACAATACCAGCACTTGTTCTGTTCATCATCTCTTTACAAAATTCTCTGCTTTCTCCACCTCTACTGCTACCTTTTGCATATTTGTATCTTACTTTATACATTGATTTATCTAAAGTAGAAAAACCATCTTCTTTACTATCTACAACATCACTTAATTGTATCATTGATTTAGCCCAATCTTCAATACTTTCATTTTCATCATCTAAATCTCTAATATCAACTATTTCAAACTCTTCAGAATCCATTTTAACGCCTTTGAGCGAATCTAAAGCATCTTTTAGTAGTTCATCACTATCTTTATTAGAAATGCTCTTAGAAGCCATTATTTCAAGCTCTGTGCTTTCTTCTTCTTCTTTTATTCCAGTTTGCTCTTCAATGTTTTCTTCACCTTCAACATTCTCTAAATCCATAAACTCTAATGGTTCAATAGTTTTAAAGTAAAGATTTAAACTAATATCATTTACTGCTAATATTGTATCTAAGCTATCAATTAAAAGGTTTTGGTATGGTTGTATAACTACGTTATTAAATAATCTACTTGCATTTTGTATTTCATCTGCATTATTACCTAAACCATTATTACCATCTCTTAAGCCAATAAGTAATGGAGAAGTAACTCTATGTGTTAGCATAATCTTTCTACTGCATTCTTCACTTAAATAAGAGTAATGTGCTGGAGCATCGTTTAATGGTATATCCTCAACAGTTGTTTTGCTTTCTGCATTATTGTTAAATGCAACAATTACCTTTTCACCATAGCTACCAGTAAGTTTTTGCATTACATCATTCTTAATAGCAAGTTGCTTCTCTCTATCTGGCACACCATTATTAAAGTTCACCACCTTTGTACCACTAAAGCCATTTTGAGTATCATTAATTAAATAACACGCTATTTCATCTTCAAGTGTTGCATAAGCAGTATTATAATCTGCTGGTGAATAATAGTAAAATCCAGTTACATATCTTTTAATAATATATATTTCATTTTGTGCGCCACTACCAAAAACAGGAAACTTTTTTAGTTTTGTATTTCTATTAACCTTGCTCCAATCAGCAGAATAAAAATAGTTTTTTATTTCGCCTTTATCATTCATCTTTTCAGCTCTTAACGTTTCTCTTGGAAAGTGTGTTATTGCTGATATTTTATTACCATTATAAGTTATTTGAAAAGCAGCTTCTCCTAATAACTTTAAATCTTGACAAACATTTCTTAAATCGTGATGTTTTACCAAACTTTTCATTTGTGCATACTGGTCTGGCTTTTGTGCAGAATCAGTAGCATCTAATCCTTTACCGTATATTTGATTAACAACACCGTTAATTACAGCATTGTTTGTTGTGCTATCCATATAAGCATCAATCAAACTTTGGTAATAATCATTGTTATCGCCTATTGATACCCAATCTTTATTACGTTCTTCTGTGATTGTTGGCCTTTCGTATTGGCCTAATTGTATTAAATGTAAATTATCCATAATATATAAATTGATTGTCTCCTGTGCTTTGTTCTATGTAAACACCGTTTGAAATCTCATAATCTGAAAGTGTTTGGTCTGAACAATACATCTTATCTTTAAAAATTATTGCGTTATCTGTTGTATTTGTGATTGTAATAGTATAGTATTGATTTTCAACTAATGCTTGAGTAGTTGAGTATTGATAATAGTAATCTAATTCAGAAAATGTTGCATCATTATCTGTTGCTATAACTTTATTTTGAGCTTCTGACTTTATCACTAATTTATAAGTTTTACTACCAGTTATTGTTTCTCTTGGTATAAAGTTAATAATTCGTGTGCCACTTGTAGTTAATATTTGCATATTTTTTTAATAAAAAAGGGGTGGCTAATCACTTCCACCCCTCCAATCAAACTATATATTATGAATCACACAATTATATTAATCGCGTCTTTTTTAACTATTTGTACCTACAGTAACTGTTACAGTTGCAGAAGTCATTCCAGCAAAAGGGTCAGCAGCAGTACCACCAGCAATAAAGTTAGCTGGTTCTAATTCTTGACCAGTTAAAGTTAATGAGTAACCGCTTAAATCTCCAAAAGCAGTTCCTGTAGCTATACTTCCACCAGTCACTTCCATTCCGTGTTGCAAACCGCATAAAAAGAAGTTAGAATTTCTGTCTTCAATGGCTATATGAGGTCGCCCATATGCAAGAAGTTTCAATTCCTTATTATCTTCTTTAGATAGTTTAGGTAGTGTTAAAGTTAATGTTTCTTCAAAGAATGTTGTACCATTCTCTCTTGAGGATGTAATAGCAGTTTCCAAACTATTAGTTCCTTTTAAATCATATTGGTAGCAAGTAAATGTACCAGATAAATCAGTAATCTCATCAGCAGTTTTGGTTACAGTTCCTAAATCTCCGAAATCTACAAACCAAGCTCTAACAATACCACCAATTACATCTTTACAAGGTACTTTTCTACCACTTGTTAAATCGCATGCCACTTGTTAAAAATTTTAATTTTGTTAATAACTACCTGACTTTCAGATAGTTAGGTTAAATTAAGGGAGCATTTCAGCTCCCTTGTTATTAATTAATTCTTAGGCGTGGTATAAAACTATATCAGAACCTATTCCGTAATTTACACCGCTTGTATATCTCATTATAACTCTTACATTTTGAGAGCCATCTAAGTCAGCCATATCTAATACTTTAACTTCGTTCATATCGTTTAATAAACCAGTACCAAAGTATAAGTTAGATTTTTGAGCAGCCATTGCAGTATCATCAGCTAAACCATTAGCAACGAAGATTTTCACACCATCAAAAGATAGTTGTCCGCCAGCGTTATACCATTGTGTTCCTTGTGCGTTAACACCATTTGAACCAATAGAAGTAGCAAATCCACCTAAAGCTCTTACATAAGCTCTTGCAATGTTTTGTGATACGTAAATGTGTAAATCTTCTTTGTTGTAAAGAGCAGAAGGTACTGCATCAACAATAGAACCTAATTTATCAATTACGTTAGCAGCATCTACAGCAGCGTGAGATGCAACATCAATAACATCAGCATCAGCCAAAGCTAAAGTCACTAAACCATCATATTCTCCAGCGTTTGCATTAACACCTTCCCAAATGTTTTGTTCGTTCTTTTCAGCTACTAAACCAGCTACGTGGCCAATAATGAAATCTGAAAACTTAGGTGGCATTTTATCAAATGCAGAATATCCCATTTGAGCAGCTTCCCAATCAGATTGGAAATCTTGCTTACAAAATTGTAAGTTTACTTGGAACTCCTCTGGTTGTAATAATCTTTCGGTTAATGTTACTGTAGCAGTTGCATCAAAATCGCAAGAAGCGTTTTTAATTACGTTTGCATCAGTAGCTACTTTTTTCATAGTAGATTTATACTTGATATTAGGCATTACTTCTATACCGCCTTTATCAATTGTGTTAGCACTTAAAAGAGCAGCAGAAATATATTTACCTGCAAATTCTCCAGCGTAAGTACTTGTTATACTTGTTGTTGTCGCCATTTTATTTTATATTAATTATTGTTAAAAATTTTATCAAAAACCCTGTCTTTAGTTGTAGCTGTTCTATTGCTTGCAATATGAAAATTTACTTTATTATCAACTTCAGCTTCAGGATTATGTTTTACAGGTTCAGGAGCAACTGCAGAAAGTTCTTCTTTCTCTTCTATTGCTTCTTCCTTCATTTCTTCTTTGTTACCAAGTTTTTCGTCAATCATTGCTTTAATTTCTTCAACAGCAGATGTAAACTCTTCTTTGGTTACATAGTTCATTTCTTCTTTTTCTTCTTCCTCTAATTCAGTTTCTTTAACTTCTTCAGATTCTTCAGATAATTCTTCTTCTTCAACTGCTTCTTCAGCAGCTTCTTTAATACTGTCAATTAAACCTTCTTCAGATACAACTAAAACTTTGCCTTCTTCTAATTTATATTCACCAACAGGAAGAGCAATTTCTTCATCATCAGTTTTAATAAATACAGATTTTCCAGCTTCAAAAGATTCTGCAACAAGTACAGTACCATTTTCTAATGTAATTTCAGCCATTTCTATTTTTTCTTCAGAAAGTTCAACTTTTTCACCAACAATATTTTTTATTTTGTTTAGTATTTCGTTTGCTTTCATAATTTGAGTATATACCTATAAACGTTTGAAAACCTTTACTGTTATATTTTTTTACAACTTTATTTTATACTTTGCCTATTCCTTGAGCTTGTAGTGAACCATCACAGCATTTATTACTGTATCTTTTACCATCAGGACATAAGCAACCACGCTTTGTATTTTTAGGCGATGTATTACTTGGTGTTTTAAATTTTTTACTTTTCATAATTATTTTTTTATTGGTACACAATTAGGTACTCTTTTACCGTTTTTTATTTTAAATCCTATCATTTCATAACCAGCATAACAAGGTTTTTTCATTTGTGTGTGTTCTTCACAAGGCATATACCATTCTTTACCTTCAAACTCGTGAATGTGAAAACCTTCACAACCTATATTCTGAGCCATTTCTTCAGCTTTTTCTTGTGTGCTATAAGCTAATCTATCATCTATAATTGCAAAACTATCATCAACTACCATTGAAGCTAAATTAATTTCACCGAGTTTTTTTAACTTACTTTCTGCCCATCTTAAACCAGCTTTACCACCCCACAATAAATAACTAATTGTACCACACGCTTTTGTATCTCCTTCATCATAATATTCTTTCGCTCTGCTTAAATAACTATACATCCTTTTTAAAGTTTGTAAACTTATATTTTCTTTTTGTGCTAATTGTTGCGCTCTTATTTTACCAACTTGTGTTGCACATTTATTATTTACTTTTTCGTTTAGTTCAATACCTCTTTTAGCATTATTACTAACTGCTTGTGGATAATCGTTATAAGTTTCTAATTCTATCTTCTTACCAGATTTAGTTCTTTTATCTTTCTTAATTAGTGCTTTAATATTACTAAGCATATATTCAGCTTCTTCTTCTTCAATAGCTTGCATCTCTGCCTTAGTATTTGGCTTTTTAATTTGTGCGCGGTCAGAAAAAAATCCTTCAATTGAGAACCCCTTTACTTTACCAGTTTTAACATAATCATTCCAAACTTCATCATTCTCTACTTTCATTGAAATCATCCAAGTACCATCTGGCATTTCTAAACCATACTTAGCTGATTTATCCATTTTAGTATCTTCTACAATCCAGCTTTCAACAACAGTTAAACCATTTACACTCATTTGATGTTCTAAGGTTGCGTTGTTTTGATTGCTGTTTTGAAAAAATAATTCACTTGCTCTTCTTACTGTATCTTTAGAAAAGTAAACATAAAAAGTTGTGTCATTACGTTTTCTAAATATTGGCTTGTTTGGTATTAAAGCTGCACCAAGAAGAAGTTTTTTCTCTTCATCTATTTTAGCAAGTTGTATTTCTTCGCTTGCTAATGTTATAAAATCTGATTCAATAGCTGGATTCTCTACGATACTAACCGCATCTATTCCAACCATCTCTTCATTTTCTTCATCTAATATTAATTCTATTATATCCATTGTATTTTATTTTAAAAAGTTGCTTGTGTAATTGTGTTGTTTTGTAACTGTTGTGCTGTTGTAACATCTCCTGAAACTACAAATGCTTGTACTGGTTGTTGTTGGCCTAATGCTCCAGCTACTTGATTAAATCCTGATTGCCCTACTACATTAAAACTCGGTGCTTGACTTGGTGAAGTTGTTGCTCCGCCTCCACTACCACTACTTGTTGATGGTGTTGTAGTATCAAAAGAACTACTATCAAATCTTGTTTTTTCTATGTTTTTAACTGCTGCAACTCCTGTAGCTGTAACTATTGCTGCATTTATAAAATTTAAAGGTGGTGGAGAACTTGCTAATGCTTTAGAAACACCTACAGAAGTATTTATTATTGCATTGGCTATTCCTATTGCTTTATTTACTTCAAATGCTCTTTTTTGACTTGCTTCATCTTCTTTTGCAAATGCTTGTGTTAATTCATTGATAGCAATTAAAGCATTCATTGTTGTTCTTGCAGCTTGTTCAAAAGCATCTAATCTTTCTTGTTGTGATTTTTGTGTTGCATCAGATTCGTTTTTAGCTCTTTGCTCACTATACTTTTTATCAATAGCTGTTAAATCTTTTTGTTGTTGTTCTTGTAAAGCTTTTTCAAGTTCTGCGTTACCAACAGCTAATTCAAACTTTTTATCATATTGTTGCGCTAATTCAAAAAGCTCTTGCTCTTGTGCTGTATTAGTTAGTTTTTGTAATAAATTAAATTGTTGTTCTTTTCTAACTAATTCTTCTTGTTCTGCTTTTTCTTCTGCTGCTTTTTTAATTGCAAGTGCTTTTCTATCTGCTTCAAGTGCTTCTTGTTTTCTTTTAGCTGCTGCATCATCTTGAGCTTTTTTCTCGTTAGCAATTCTTTTATTTTCTGCTGCTATTTGTTTATTAAGAGTATTTAACTCCCTTTGTGTAGTTCTTTGTTGATTAGCCCTTGTTGCTGCTATTCTGTTAACTGCTGCTATTGCTTGTGCTTCTTTATCAAGATTTTCTACACTACTTCTTGCAAAAGTATTTTCTTCTACTTGCGCATCTCTTCTTAATTTTAAAACCTCTGTTTCTTTTTGCAATAATTGGTCTTCTAATTTTTGTGCATCTAATAAAGCTTGTTTTCTTTCTGCTACTCCAAACTCTTCTTCCTGTCTTGATTTTAATCTTAAGTTTGCAATTTCACTTTCTAACTTAGAACGTTCAACCAATAATTCTCTTTCAAGTTTAGTTGCTTTTGCTCGCATATCAGCAACCCTTGCTGCTCCTTCAGCATCTTTTATATTTTCTTCAATAAATTCTTTTGTAGCTTGTGTTGCTGCTTGTATTTTTTCAGTAACATCTTCAACACCTAATGCTACTTTGCCAACTGCGTTTGTTGCTACTTTTCCAGCTTCAGAAAATTCACCTTCAAAAACTAATTGAACTGCTTTACCAAGCTGAGGTATTAACTCCATTAAGCCAGTAATTCTGTTAACTACTTGATTTTTTAATAAGTTAACAAATGACATTAAAGCTTCTTTTGGGTTTTCAAAAGCTGATATTATTGCCTCTCCAAAATCTGCAAGTAAATCAATAAAGTTATCTACTACAGCACCAAGAACACCAAGTATTTTATTAAACTTATTTGCACCTTCTTCACTTGATGTAAATGCAGCCATTAATGATGAAACAGCAATAACCAAAGCACCTATACCTGTAGCAATAATTGCCATTCGCATAGTTTTAAAACCTTTTACAACTCCACCAATAGTTGTCGTAACTCCTTTAAAACCGCTAACTAAACCACCTGTAGCTTTATCTGCTAAATTCTCAACACCAGATAAATCACCTTTAGTTTCTTTTAAATCTTTGTTTAAATCTTTTACGTTAGTTTGAGCGTTTTTTGTGTCTGCTTTTACCGTTACAATTACTTCTTTACTCATTTCTTCATTCTTAATTGGTTAAACCCTTCTTTAATTGTCATTGGTACTTTATTAATACCTAATGCTATATTAATGTGTTTATCATATAATTTATTTTCCTTACAAAATTCTAATGCTTCTAATATTGTTTTCATAATTATCCCCCTGAATCTGAACCGCTTGAACCACTTGTACTATCTGAACTGCTTGAGCTTGTAGCAAGTGCAGATGGTTCGTTTAATAGTTCAAAATTTGTTTCTCCACTTTGTAGCTTAGTGGACATTTTATTTATTGTATAAGCTCTTGTGCCAACCACAATTAAATCATCTAATGTTAGATTTAATAATACTTTTAAAGGCAATATTGCAGAGAACTTAAATATCCTTGTTTTTTTGTTAAATACTCTTGTAATGTAGTTAGTGTAGTAAGTTTGAAATAAACTGTTATTATTACCACCATAATCTGTAAGTGTATAAGTATTAATTTCACTACCAAAATTTAAGTTGTATGTAGGTGGTGTTGTAGATGTGCCTAATTCATTGCAAGCACTTGGTATCCAATAATCATCTAAAATATATTTAGTACCTGTGGGACATAAAGCACCATAAGTTTCTGGTCTTGTACTATCTAAAAAGTTAATTGACGTAGCTACATTATTTTGATAAATACCATAAAATAAAAGAGGTTGTCCTATCTCTGGGCTTAAATTGGTGTCTAAAAAACTACCAACTTGCACAGTAGTTAAAGCACCACTTGTTTTATCTTGTAATCTTTCAAAAAGCATATGTTCAAAAGGTAGCTTAATTTGGTAAATACTTTTTTTACTAACATCAGTAACATAATTTAGTTCACCATACTTTTTATTATTTACTAATTCAAACTGCTGTGCTAAAATGCTTTTAGGTTCTGAATATTCAAAATCTACTTCACTAAATGGTATTACATCGCAAACTGTATGTTCATCTGTTTTTACATATTGTGTTATATCGTGAGTATCTCCATCAGCATAATAATTATCTAATGTTTTAACTACTACCTCATTATTAAAATCAACATAAGCAGTCAAGTTAAATTGCCTAAATAAACCATTTAAAAAATCTTTAATTTTTAATTTTGGCATCTGCTCAGTAACAACTACCAATCTATCTTGCGGTGATAATGTTGTAGAGTTACTTGTAAAAGTTGCACTCCAATTAAAACTCAATACAGTACCATCAAAATTATTAAAGCTAAAATCTCTTGTTATTGTAAACTTAGATTGAAATTGTATTGAAGAATCTGTCATTAACCTACCAACAAAATCATTACCATTAGGGTCAAAAGCAACTAACGAAGCTACATCTAAACCATTAGCACCACCAATTGTTAATGTAACAGAACTTGTTCCACTTTGATTTTCTACTTTTGCAAATGACTGCCAATTATTAGCACGTACAATTTCTAAACTATATTCTACAGTAGTAAATCCACTTGCTGGAGTTACTTCAAAAGTTATAGTAGTAACATCTGTATCAGGACCAAGATTAGAGTTCCATTTATATATACCAGTATTTAAAGTAAAGTAACCAGTAAACCCAGAAGTGTTTGTTAACTCTGTACAATTAGCACCACTACAAGTATAAAAATCACTATTACCAATCCAAGTTCCAGCAGTAGCCATTTTGCCTTTTTCTCTATGTAACCATAAATACAAATTATTTACAGCAGCAGAATCAAAAAACTCACCAGTTTTAAAAGTTATGTTGTATTGTTCTTCAATAGCTTTAATAATATTCTTAACTGTTACTGCTGGTTTTAAATCTTCAGTAACTACTCCTCTACGTGTTAGGTTTTCACCAGAAGCATAGATGTTTACACCATTAGCTTGAAATATTATGTAGTTTTCACCATTTGACATTATATCAGAACTTAATGTTAATTGGTTGTTATCATCAATAGCATTTATAATGGCTGTTGTATTATCAGTAGTGTTTTTAACTACATCTCCAACTACAACTACATTAGTAAAGTTATTATTAGTATCAACAAGTTTATCACTTGCAGAAGAAGTTGCAGTACCTGTTAATCTTACAATATTAGAACTATCATAAATATAACTTTGTGAATGCGCTATTAGTGGATATATTATTGCATCGTTATAAGCTACAGAATTAACAGTAAAATTTAAACCATTTTCTAAACCATCTTTTACATTAGCAGTTGTTGCACTATGATTAAATTCATTTAACCAAATTAAATTAGAAAGTTCATCTTCATTAATAGCGTTTTTAAATTCTGTTATATTACCAAAGAATGTTACCTTATACATAGAAGGTTCTCCAAACTTCATTACAACTTCATTTAATTGTATTTTACCAAACCTAAAATGTAAGTGGTTTAGTTCAATTCTTGATTCACAAAAAATACTTGAATCAAAACCATCTATGTCTGGATTGTACCAATGCTTAAAAATCTTGTTGTTTGTTTTACTTGCTGGTAAATTAAATGTTCTACTATAATCAGTAAACAGTTTATCTATATCACTAACATCTTGAATAACCTGAGTTAATGAAATTAATTCTTCTTCCATTAAATCAACCCTAACAAAATCTTGTTCTGTTGTTGTATTTCTTAGCTGTGGCTGTATATATAAAATAACTTTTTGCACTATCTAATATTGTTTACTAAAGCAAATGATTTTTCAAAGTTCATTGTGTAGTTTATTAACCTATCATTTAAACCAGTTTTATAAGTAAATGAACTATCTTTTAAATTAACTGGATAAATATTAGCATTAGAATCTGTTAGCCAGATGTATTCACTAACCATTAATTCTTCAAAATATGGATTCATTAATTCATTAACAAAACCAGTATTTAAAACAACTGATTCTGTAGCATTAGCATTGAATGTTTTCTTTGCGTGTGCTGTTGTTGAATACAAATTATATTCTGTTGTGATTCTACAAGGGTCTTCTGGTCTTGGGCCAGGATTAATATTTACTCTCCTTGCCTGAAAAATACTTGCATTATAATTTTCACTTCTTGATTCTAAACTTTCTGTTGACTTCTTAAAAAA
>Ga0315320_10002830_pt1 | contig 14294 bp, 14 predicted proteins | sample M140m21515metaG_FD_203458 | JGI IMG/M metagenome (GOLD analysis project Ga0315320, IMG submission 203458) | Ammonia-oxidizing marine archaeal communities from Monterey Bay, California, United States - M1 40m 21515 | ecosystem: Environmental > Aquatic > Marine > Coastal | place: USA: California... | reverse complement strand
TTGTAAAATAAATTATGAAAGCTGTAGAAATTAAAAAAACTGGTGGACCTGAAGTTTTAGAACTTAAAGATATTACTTTAGATAAACCAGGACCTGATCAAGTAACAATAGAACAAAAAGCTATTGGGCTAAATTATATTGACACTTATCATAGATCGGGTTTGTACCCATTAAACCTACCAATTGGTCTAGGTTTAGAAGGCGCAGGTATTATTACTGATATTGGAGGTAACGTAAAAGACTTTAAAGTCGGTGATAAAATATCTTATGCAGGCATTCCATTAGGTTCTTATTCAACACACAGAAATTACCCAACAAAAAATTTGGTGAAAGTTCCAGAAGGTATTGATCTAGAAGTTGCTGCAACTTTAATGACAAAAGGTTTAACTACGTTTTATCTATTACATAAAACATTTCCTGTAAAATCAGGACAAACAATTCTTTATCATGCGGCAGCTGGAGGAGTTGGTCAAATATTCGGTCAGTGGGCTAAAAGTTTAGGATGCACCGTTATAGGAACTGTTGGATCAGATGAAAAAGTAAACATAGCAAAAGAAAATGGTTATGATCATGTGATTAATTATAATAAAGAAGATTTTGCAAAAAAAGTTTTAGAGATCACGGATGGAAATGGTGTTCCTGTTGTTTATGATGGTGTTGGTAAAGATACATTAGATGGATCAATCGAGTGTTTAGCAATAAGAGGAATGATGGTTTCATTTGGAAATGCATCAGGACCTTTATCAGATATAAATGTTCCTAAAGTTTTGCAACCAAAAGGTCTTTATCTCGTAAGACCAGCTATGCAACAATATCTGTCTACTAGAGAAGAGCTTTATGAGGCATCAAAAATAATGTTTGAAAAAATCAGTTCCGGAAAAGTAAAAATTAATATTTTTAAAAAATATAAATTAGATCAAGTTGTTGAGGCTCATAAAGACTTAGAAGGTAGAAAAATTTTAGGGCCTGCTGTTATACTGCCCTAATCAAGCTTCACATCCATATCAGCCATATGGAGTTTTAATGCATTGGTTGATATATGGATTTCTCTAATAAAAAAAAGTATAGAAATAATCATCGATAAACAACAAGAACCAAAAATTAATCTCGCAATAAATAATTCATTTAAATAGAGACAAAGTACAGTCACCATATTGAACAAAAATCCAAAAGCTGCAAACATGATTGTCCAACGAAGTAGAGTGATCCGCCCACTTAAATTTATAAATTGTTTTTTCCATTCATGAGGAATGTGATTTTCATAAACATGCTCATCATGGAGCTCTCTAATCAACATACTTAAGGAGTGAAATCTATTACTATAGACACTCATTAGTAGAGGAATTGCCGGAAACATAAGAGCTGTAACTGTGTAATCTATATTCATACGAATCAATTTGATTATGAATCTAGCCTTTGTTATTTACAAGTAAATTATGAACCAAATAAAGTTATTTATTGAACTTACAAGATTAGAAAAACCTATTGGCTATATGCTTTTATTTTGGCCATGTGCATGGGGATTAACTCTTGCCTATGATTTTTCAAGCAATCTTAACAATTATTTTTTTTATCTATTATTATTTTTTTTAGGTGCGATTTTAATGAGGTCAGCTGGATGTATTGTAAATGATATTTTAGATAAAGAATTTGATAAAAAAGTATTTAGAACAAAAGATAGGCCAATAGCCTCTGGTAAAATATCAGAAAAACTTGGTATCACTTATGCTCTAATATTATGTTTTTGCGCTTTACTAATACTATTAAATTTTAATACTGTTACTATTATATTGGCAATAGGATCTATGCCTCTTGCTTTTACATACCCATTAATGAAAAGGTTTACATACTGGCCACAATTATTTTTGGGCATAACTTTCAATTATGGGTTATTACTTGGATGGACATCGATTAATGGAAATTTAAATATTCTTCCTATATTATTATATATAGGAGCCATATTCTGGACACTTGGATATGACACAATATATGGGTTTCAAGATATCAAAGATGATGAAATAATTGGTCTAAAATCAACTTCAATTAAATTTAAAAAAAAACCATTTATTTTTCTATTAGCTTGTTATGTTATTTTATTTTTAATGATAATTACTTTAGGAATATTAGAAAATTTTGATATATTTTACTATACCTTTAGTTTAATAATTGGATATCATTTATTTTTTTACCAATTAAGAAGTGTTGACTTAGATAATCCTATGAATTGCTTAAAAATTTTTAAAAGCAACAACTTCTTTGGTTTTCTTATTTTTATACAGATATTAATTAGTAAAATTTAAAATTATGACAAGTAAACAAATTTTAATAAGATTATATAAAGACTACACAAGTAAATACTTAAATAGAATATTAATTGCAGGTTTTTTTTCAATTTTAGTAGCTGGTAGCACTTCTATGATTGCATATTTATTAGATCCAGCAATAAAAAAAATATTTATAGATAAAGATCAAACTTTAATTTACTTAATTCCAATTGCCATAATTCTTGCTTTTTCAATTAAAGGCTTCGCATTATATTTTGCAAAAGTGAACATGATACACGTAGCAGAGAATGCAAAAAAAAATATTCAAAGTGATATGATGTCATCATTAATTAATGCAGATACAAAAATTATAGATAGCAAACATACTGGAAAGATTGTTTCAAATTTAACAGTAGATACTTCTGTAATTGTAAATTTAGTAAGTGTTGTATTGTTAAATATTTTTAAGGATACCATAACTTTATTTGGGCTTCTTTTTGTAATGTTTTATCAAAATTGGAAATTATCTCTAATCGCTATAATAATGATTCCATTTGCTTCTTACACTGCTCAAAAGCTAGGTAAGAGAATGGGTAAAGTTTCAACAACTGGAATGTTAAATGCGGGGTTTTTAAGTACACATTTAATAGAAATTTTTAAAAACCATAAACTAATGAAAATTTTTCAAAGAGAAAAATATGAAAATGAAAGAATTAATCATAAATTAGAACAAGTTAAAAATAGTGCAAAAAAAATTGCAACTATCTTTGTAAGAGTATCGCCAATAATGGAAACTTTGACTGGTATAATGATTGCATTATTAATATTTTATTCAGGTAAATTAATATTTAAAGGCGAAATAGATATAAATAATTTTTTTTCTTTTCTTGCTGCAATGATGCTGGCTTATCAACCTGTTAGGTCACTTGCTACATTAAATATGGGAATTCAAGCTGGATTAAGTGCTGCAAGAAGAATTTTGCCAGTGATTGATGAAAAAATTGAAATTAAAGATCATGATAACTGTAATGAGTTGCTTATTAAAAATGGAGAAATAAAATTTAATAATGTTTGTTTTAAATATGATTTAGACAATGATACTTTAAATGTTTTAGAAAAGATTAATTTAAATATTTCTGGTGGTAAAATGACCGCCTTAGTTGGACTTAGTGGATCTGGGAAATCAACGATTTTAAATTTAATTCCAAGATTTTATAATGTGACTTCAGGTGATATCGAAGTTGATGGTCAATCTATTAATAGATTAAGTGTAATTTCTCTTCGTAAAGAAATTTCACTAGTAAGCCAGGATACAACTCTATTTGATGATACTATAAAAAATAACATTGCATATGCTAATTTGGAAGCAAGCCATGAGGAAATCATTGAAGCAGCAAAAAAATCTTTTGCATCAGAATTTATTGAAAAATTACCTGATGGATACAATACAATGATAGGAGAAAATGGATTAAGATTATCTGGTGGAGAAAAACAAAGATTATCTATTGCAAGAGCTATGCTTAAAAAAAGCACAATCATTTTACTTGATGAAGCAACTTCATCACTTGATGCTGATACTGAACAAAAAATTCAAAAAGCATTAACTTTATTAACAAAAAATAAAACTACTGTTGTTATAGCACATAGACTTTCTACAATTTTAAATTCAGATAAAATTTATGTCATTGACTCAGGAAAAGTTGCAGCAAATGGCAAACATACAGAGTTACTAAAGGAGTCTGCCATATATAAAAATTTTTATGATAAACAAATCACAAAACAGTAATGATTTTTTTTTATAGATTTTTTATTAATCTAATATTAGTTTTTTCGCCCATTATAATTTTAATACGATTATTAAAAAAAAAAGAAGATTTTAAAAGATTTACAGAAAAATTTTGTTTTTTTTCAAAAAAAAGAATAAGTGGAAATTTAATATGGATACATGTTGCTAGCATTGGTGAATTAATGAGTATAATTCCATTAATACATGAAATAGAAAAATCTGAGAGAATAAAACAAATTTTAGTGACATCAACTACAGTTAGTTCATCATATATTTTTAAAAAATTTAATTTTAAAAAAACTATTCACCAATTTTTTCCAATTGACACAAATTATTTTTCAAAAAAATTTTTAAATTATTGGAAACCGAAATTAGCTATATTTGTAGAGTCAGAAATTTGGCCTAATATACTGATTAATTTAAAAAAACAATCAATTAACCATATTCTATTGAATGCAAGAATAACAAACAAAACTTTTAAACGTTGGAAAAAAGTAAATACATTTTCAAAAAAATTATTTCAAGGTTTTAGTAGTGTCTATCCTCAAAATATAGAAACTGAAAGATATTTAAAACAGTTTGGTTGTAAAAAAATTAGTAACTTAGGTAACTTAAAATTTACAAGTTCACATGAAAAAATTGAGAGTGGTTTAAGTGACAAAATTAAAAGAAAAAGAAAAATCTGGTGTGCTTCTAGTACTCACATTGGTGAAGAAATAATTTCAGCGAATGTTCACTTAAAACTTAAAAAAAAAATAAAAAATCTTCTAACAATAATAATTCCAAGACATATTGAGCGCAAAAATGAAATAATTAATTCATTTGGTGGTTTAAATTTAAAAGTACATTTACATAGCTCAAAGAAACAAATTGCTGATGATATTGATATTTATTTAGTAGACACATACGGAGAGACAAAAAAATTTTTTAAAATTAGTAAAGTTGTGTTTTTAGGAGGTTCAATGATCAATCATGGAGGACAAAATCCTTTGGAGGCCGCAAGATTTGGTTGTAAAATATTACATGGAAAATATATTCATAACTTTACAGAAATATATTCTCTTTTAAATAAAAACAATCAATCTGAAAAAATAAACTCTCAAATACATCTAGATTATGTTCTGGGAAAATTATTAATGAAAAAAAATAAATCTAATACATTTATTACAAAACTTAATAATGATAGAAATTTAATTTTAAAAAAAGCAAAAAATGAGATTATAAGACTAATCTAGACAATGAAATGCAAGTTAACAAACCTATTTTTTGGGACAAAAAAAAGCCAAACCTATTAGCAAAGGTTTTAAAAATATTTTCGTCATTTTTTGTTTTTATAAGTAATTTTCAAATTAAAAAAACAAAGATAACAGGAATTAAAACAATATGTGTGGGTAATATTTATTTGGGAGGTACTGGAAAAACTCCCACTTGTATTTATATCAATAAATTACTCAAAGACCTAGGTTACAGAGCGACATTCATAAAAAAATTATATAAAAATCAATTAGATGAGCAACTTCTTTTAAAAAAAAACGGAAACTTAATTTGTAAAAAAAAAAGACTTGATGGTATTAAAATTGCAAAATCAAAAAAATTTAATTTTGCAATTTGCGATGATGGACTACAAGACAAAAAGATAGAATATAATTTAAAGATAGTATGTTTTAATGCTAAACTAGCCGCTGGTAATGGACTGGTTTTTCCAGCAGGTCCACTTAGAGAAAAACTTGAAAATTTAAAAAAATATCATGCGGTTATTATTAATGGTAATGGTGAAAGTACAAAAAAATTTAAGAGTAATCTTAAAAGATTTAATAAAAATTTAAAAATATTTGAAGGTAAATACACTTTAGATCAGAAAATCAAAAAATTTAAAAATAAAAAATTTATTGCTTTTTCTGGAGTTGGAAATAATTTATCATTTCTCAAGACGCTCAAAAAAAATAACCTAAAAATTATAAAACAATATAATTTTCCAGATCATTATAACTATACCTATAGGGATATAAAGAGTATCAAAAAAGAAGCAAAAATCTTAAAATCTAATATTATTACTACTGAAAAAGATTTTTTAAGATTAAATAAAAAAAATCAAAAAAATATAGATTTTATTAAAATTAAAATTAAAATTAATAATGAAAAAAGTTTTAAAAATTACCTCAAAAAAATATGAAAATACTTAAATATTTTTTTCAGTTCATTATTATAATTATATTTTTTATTTTTTTTAAGATATTTGGTTATAAATATTCCTCAGATTTTAGCGGCATCTTGTTTAAAAAAGTGGGAAAGTTTTTTAGGTCAAAAAAGACTATAGAAAAAAATTTATCTAATATTTCTTTTAAGTATGATAAAAAATTAAAAGTATTTATAGATACTATTTGGGAAAATTATGGAAGAATATTTTCTGATTATATTTTTTTAAAAGATTTTAGAAATGGTAAACTACAAAAATATATTGATATTAAGGGTTTAAATATATTAAAAAAAATTAAAAAAAATAGAAAACCAGTAATATTCATCTCAGGACATTTCAATAATTTCGAACTAATGGCCATGGTAATAGAAAAAAATGGGATAGATCTCTCAGCAGTTTACAGACCATTAAATAATATATTTTTGAATAAAATAATGGAGAAAATAAGGAAAGATTACATTTGCAGAAATCAAATACCAAAAGGTAAAATTGGTACAAGAAACCTCTTGAAAGCATTTAAGAGTGGTTCGTCAATTGCAATAATGATTGATCAGAGAGTGAGTGAAGGAAGTAAAATTCCTTTTTTTAAAAAAGAAGCATTAACTACTACTATCCCAGCCCAATTAATAAAAAGATTTAATTGTGAAGTTGTTCCCGTTCATGTTGAAAGAAATAATAATTATAATTTTACGATAAGTTTCTTTGAGCCTTTAAGATTTAATACAAATGATAAATTGGAGGAAATCACACTAAGATTAAATAAGTGGTTAGAAAAAATGATTCTCAAAAACCCAACTCAATGGATTTGGACTCATAACAGATGGAAACTTTAAAAAAAAATTTAACTATTTTCTTTTTTTTTATGGGCTTCTACATATGAAAAATAAGCTTCTTGAAGATCTACATTCCAATAATTAAGGTTTTCAAGCTCAATTTGTTTACCTGATACAGCACATTTCACATAATCACCATTTTCAATAATTTGAAAATTATTTGGTAAATATTTTAATTTTGCTAATTTTTTATTCATTTTTGCTTTATATAACTATACATGAATATTGGAATTATAGGAAGCGGTGGACGAGAACATGCTTTGGTAGCAACAATATCAAAATCTTCAAAAGTAAATAAAATTTTTTGCATTCCTGGCAATGCTGGAACTTCACAATACGCAACTAATGTTGAGATAAATATTAATGAATTTGATAAAGTTCTCAAATTTATTAATAATAATTCTATAGATTTAATTATCGTAGGTCCAGAACAACCTTTGGTGAATGGAATTGTAGACTATTTGGAAAATTTTAACATAAAAGTATTCGGACCTAACAAAATTGCTTCTCAGCTTGAAGGGTCTAAAATTTTTACTAAAAAAATCTGTCAAAAATATAACATTCCTACTGCTAATTTTGGTATTTTTGAAAATAAAATTGAAGCAAAAAAATTTTTAGAAAATGCAAAATATCCAAATGTAATAAAAGCAGACAACTTAGCTGCAGGCAAAGGGGTTTATATTTGTAATAATGAGCAAGAAAGTTTCATGGCAGTCGATGAAATATTTGGTGGAAAATTTGGAGAAGCTAAAAACATTCTTATAGAGGAATTTCTTAAAGGTGAAGAAATGAGCTATTTTATAATTAGTGATGGAATAACTATTAAAAGCTTCGAAACTGCACAAGATCATAAAAGAGTCCTGGAAGGAGACAATGGAAAAAATACTGGTGGGATGGGAGCCTACTCACCTTCTCAACTAATAAGTAATGAATTGGAAGATAAAATTTTAAGTAAAATTATTAAACCAACACTTAAAGGGCTTTCTAATCTTGGAACTGAATATAAAGGCTTTTTATATGCTGGTTTAATGATTGTTGAAAATGAACCATATCTAATTGAATATAATGTCCGAATGGGTGATCCTGAGTGTCAAACTATTCTTCCAAAACTAAAAACTGATCTAATAGAAATACTTGAAGCTTGTTGTAATAAAAAACTTAAAAATGTAAATATTGAGTGGTCTAATCAGAAAAGTTTGTGTGTTGTGTTATGTTCAAAAGGTTATCCAGACAGTTACCAAAAAAATATTTTAATAAATAATCTTGAAAATTTTAATCTAGATAAAAATAATTTTATATTTCATGCTGGGACTCAAAAAAAAAAAAATAAATTTTATGCTACAGGTGGCCGTGTACTAAATTTTGTATCTCTCTCAGATAATTTTTTACAAGCAAGAGATGAAGTTCATCGATGTATAAATAAATTAAATTGGAGTGGTGGATTTTATAGAAGAGATATTGGCTTTAAAGTTATTGATTAATGAGAGTCATCAGCGGCAAATTTAAGGGAAAAAGGCTACTTGAGCCTAAAGATAAAGAAACAAGACCTTTAAAAGATCTTACAAAAGAATCTATATTCAACATAATTAATCATTCAAATAAGTTTTCAATCGATATAAAAAAGTCATATGTTTTAGATTTATTTTCAGGGGTAGGTTCTTTTGGTATTGAGTGTCTTTCTCAAGGCGCAAGTCATGTAACATTTATAGAAAAATATGAAGGAGTTTTGCCCATTCTCAAAAATAATCTTAATAATTTAAAATCAGAAATTAATTATGAAATTATTGAGTCAGATATATTAAATAAGTTTAATTTTAAGAATTTAAAATTTGGATATGATATAATCTTTTTAGATCCACCCTATAAAGAAAAGGGTTTAAAAAATATTTTAAACACAATAATTGAAAACAAAATACTTAAAAATAGCGGCATATTTATTATTCATAGATATAAGAAAGAAATTGATATGTTTCCAAAAAATTTTCATTTAATTGATGAGAAAAAATATGGAATTTCAAAAATTATATTTGGGTCTTGTTCTTAGAGTAAAATTTTCTTAGTTTCTTTTTTTATAAGTTCAACAGCTGGTTGGTCAAATGGATTAATCTTTAAAGCTGTGCCAATTAATATTGTTTCTAGAATAAAAAAACAAAAAAGCTCTCCTAGTGTTTTTTCATCTTTTTTTTTAATTTCAAAACTTCTAAAAGGGATATTTCTCTTTTTAAAAACAATTTCTGTAGCTTTTTTTTGAGCATAAATTATTTGGTTAATATCCTTATTTTTTAAAAAATTTTGTTCTAACAAAACTGAGTCATTATTTATTTTTGTAGAGTTATTTCCGTGTGAGTAAAAAAAAGTAAAAAAATTATTTTTAAAACCATCTAGATATAATTGCATCACACTATGATTATCTTTTGGCATAATAGAAATAATAGGAAGTATACCTCCTTTTTTTTTACCAAGACTTTCGGACACTAATTGCTGATACCAATTAAATAAATTGGTTGATTGCTCATCATAATTAATAATAATTGAGTTAAATTTTTTTGATTTTAAAAAATAAATTGTAGCTTCTACGTTTGAAATTAACGCCTTCATAAAATATTTATTTTTTACTAAATTATTTAATTGTCTAAAGTTTTTATAATTTAGTCCCATTAATTCTGCGGGCAACATTCCAACCTCAGATAAAACAGAATATCTTCCACCTATATAATTATTATGATCGACAACTTCTGCTTTTAATTTTTGTGCAAGTAAGCTTAAATAGCTTTCTTTTTTTTCTGTTATAAATAAATTCTTATCTTTCTTTTTAATAAAAATATTCGCATTTACAATAGTTTCAGTTGTATTTCCGGATTTTGATATAATTAAATTGTTAAGATTTTTTTTTATTTTTTTATTTTCAAAAGCATTTAAATTATCAACAAATATAAATTTTTTTTTTATTTTTTTTTTTAAAAAATCATAAATTGCTTGAGCTCCAAGGGTAGATCCTCCCATTCCTATAATTCGATAGTCAAATTTTTTATTAAAATGTTTTGTATTTTTTTTACTAAAATTATCTTTATAAGATTTTGAAAGTGAACGAATTACTTGATTTTTTTCATTTAAAATTATGTTTAATTTTTTTTTTATTTTTTGTGTGCTTTTTTTTATATCAAAGTTTTTAAAATCAATATTACTACTCAGCATTTTTATTTGATTTTCTCAATAATTTTATCTTCTAGATCGCCAGTATTTATATTTGAATTTGATTTATCAAAATCTTCATCATTAATCTCTAAAAATTTTTCAAAACTATTATCTTGATCGTTTTCAGTTACAATAGAATTAGTATTATCAATTTCATTTTTAGGTAAAGGCATCTTTTCAAAGTCTGGTGGAACTACTAATGGGTTTTTTTTGATAACTAAAAATTCTTCACCTTGATCTATTTTCTTACCAGCAATACCCTTTTTAACATCTTGGCATCCATATGTTAAAAATAAAAAAATTAACAAAAAAATTGGATAATTATTTTTTTTCATAATATTTATTTAACGGTAAAACTTCGCACAATATAAGCATTATTACACCAAATGTAATAAAAATATCAGCTATATTAAATACAAACCAATGAAAATTATCTATATGCAAATCAAAAAAATCTGGGACTGCTTTAAAAAAAATACGATCATATAAATTTCCTAGCGCTCCCCCAAAAACAACTAGTAAGAAATATTTTTCTGCCCCAGTATGTCTGATAGAAATTATCAAAATAATAAGTGCTATAGATGCTATAACTATTGTTAAAAAATTATACCAATAGTCGTTACTTACTGATAAGAGCCCAAAAGCAATTCCTTCATTCCAAACAAGAGTAATATTTAAAAATTTTGATGAAAGTAGCTCATTATCAAATGATTTATTACTCAAACTTATAACATATATTTTTGAAATTCTATCTATTGTGAAAATAAAAACTGGAACAATTAAACTTATATAAAAATTTTTTTTTAAATTATTAAAAATCATTTTGAATGTCTTGAACATGCTTCCTTAGTAATTTTCCAGCATACTTCACATTTTGTACCCTCAGCTTTAATAGTTTGAACTTTTGTTTCAGAATTTTCTAAATAAAAAACCTCTGCACCAGATGTGATACAGAGTTCTGAAAAATCCACATCTTTCGAAATATCATTTAGTTTTTCATCTAAATTTATTTTTAAGCTTGCCTCTAAACTTGATCCAATTTCTTTACTGGCTCTTTTTTCCTCAATACTAATATTGCAAACATTCCTTATTTTAATCAACTCTAACCATTTTTGATTTAAATTTTCATTTTTAAAACTTATTGGAAACTCTAAAAACTTTTTTAAATGAATGCTTTTATTGTCATCTATTATCAACCTATATATTTCTTCTGTTGTAAAAGATAGAATAGGAGCAAACCATCTCAATAGCGAATTTAGAATAACATTTAATAAAATAATTGTAGATTTTCTTTTTTTAGAATCTTTAGAGTCACAGTACAAAGAATCTTTTCGAATATCAAAATAAAATGCTGATAAGTCTACAGTACAAAAATTTAATAATTCTTTGTAAAGATTGTGAAAATCATAATTATTAAAATAATTTTTAAAATTTTCATTCAAAGAATAAATTTTATGAAGCATGAATTTTTCTAATTCAGGAAGATTGGATATATTAATTTTTTCAAAATCAACTTCTTCAAAATTATCATTAAGATTTCCAAGCAAATATCTAAAAGTATTTCTAATTTTTCTATAAGAGTCAGCATGCTGATCAAGAATTGAATGATCAATTCTTAAATCCTCCGCATAGTTTGATGAAGCTACCCAAATTCTTAAAATATCAGCACCATATTTTTTTAAAATATCTTCAGGAGCAATTACATTCCCAAGTGATTTAGACATTTTAAATCCTTTTCCATCAACAACAAAACCATGTGATAAAATCGACTCAAATGGTGCTTTTCCTCTTGTTCCACAAGATTCAAGTAAAGATGAATGGAACCACCCTCTGTGCTGATCTGAACCTTCAAGGTACATTGATGCTGGCCACTTCAGATCTTCTCTTTTTTCTAAGACAAATGAGTGAGTAGATCCACTATCAAACCATACCTCAACAATGTCACTTAACTTTTCATAATCCTCTGAATTATATTTTTTACCCAAAAATCTTTGTGGATTATCTGAAAACCAGCAATCAGAACCTTCCTCTTCATAGATATTTGCAATATTTTCATTAACTTCATCATCAACTAATATCTCTTTAGTTTTTTTATTAACAAAAATTGGAAGAGGAACACCCCAAACTCTCTGTCTTGAAACACACCAGTCGGGTCTAGTTTCAATCATAGACTTTAATCTTTCTTTTCCTTTACTAGGATAAAAAGTAGTTTCATCTAGAGCTTTTAAAGCTGTCTCTCTCAATTTATGACTTTCCATTGATATAAACCATTGTGGTGTTGCTCTGTGAACCAATGGAGCTTTGGACCTCCATGAATGAGGATAAGAATGTATCAGTTCACCATTTTCCAATAATTTTTTTTGTTCTTTAAGTTTTTCAATAATAATTGGATTGGCTTTAAAAATATGATTACCTTCAAATAAATGAACGTTCTTAGTATATTTGCCATCACCATCCACTGTTTCAATGGCTTTGATTCCATGATTTAAACATAAATTGAAATCATCAGGTCCATGACTTGGTGCGCAATGCACAATGCCTGTTCCCTGTTCTGTTGTTACAAATCTTGCTTCCAACATTGGAATATCATATTCATATCCCAAATTTAAAAAAGGGTGATTGCAGATAGTGTCTTTAAAATCTTTTCCTTTAAATTTTTTAATTTCTTTATAATCTTTTATTGAGCATTCTTTTATAACTGAGTCCAGTAAAGCTTCTGCTACAACTATCTTTCGATTTTTAAAATCACCATCATCATTTAATTGTATCAATACATAATCTAGAGCTTCATTATAAGCTAAAGCCTTGTTTGCTGGTATAGTCCATGGAGTTGTTGTCCAAATAACAATCTCGCTTCCCTCAAGTTCTTTCAAGTTAGATGATTTTACAGAGAAAGATGTGTAAATAGTATCTGACTTATGATCCTGATATTCAACTTCTGCATCAGCAAGAGCAGTTTTTTCAACTGTTGACCACAAAACAGGTTTGAATCCTCTGTATAAACTACCTTCTTTTAAAAATTTTCCTAACTCTCTTACAATTTGAGCTTCTGCATCATAACTCATTGTAGAGTAATAATTTTCCCAGTCACCTATAACGCCTAGTCGTTTAAATTGTCCTTTGTGAACCTCAATCCATTTTTCAGCAAATGCTCTACATTCTTTTCTAAATTCAACTATCGGAACTTCATTTTTGTTTTTTTTATTTTTTTTATATTGCTCTTCTATTTTCCATTCAATAGGCAAACCATGACAATCCCATCCTGGGACGTAAATTGAGTCCTTTCCATCCATTTGATGGAATTTAACTATAATATCTTTTAAAATTTTATTTAAAGCAGTTCCCATATGAATATTGCCATTTGCATACGGAGGGCCATCATGTAAGACAAATTTTTCTTTACCTTTGCTAGATTGTCTAAGCTCTTGATATAAGTTAATTTTTTTCCAATATTCTAAGATTTCTGGCTCTCTTACTGGTAAATTAGCCTTCATAGAAAAAGCTGTCTTTGGTAGATTGATTTGTGAATTACCCATTATGTTCTCTTTGCTATTTTTAAATCTAATTTAATTTGAGACTTTAACTTATTAATATTTTTAAATTTTTTTTCTTTTCTTATAAATTTTAAAAACTCAACTGATAAATGCTTATTGTATAGATTTCCAGAGAAATTAAACAAATGAACCTCAAGTAGGATTTTTTTTTGATTAAATGTTGGTCTATAACCAAGATTTGCAATCCCTTTTAAAATTTTAGGATTATTTTTTCTTAAAACTCTTACGGCATAAACACCTGGTTTAGATAACACATAATCTTTTATATCCATATTACATGTTGGAAAACCAATTTTTTTTCCAACTTGTCTGCCTTTTTGAACTATCCCATCAATAGACCACTTTCTATCTAATAATTTATTGGCTCTTTCTAGGTAACCATCTTCTAAATAATTTCTAATTAAAGAGGATGAAACAATTTTCTTATTAATCAAAAGTGGTTTTGGCTTAATAACTTGATAATTG
>Ga0315320_10002829_pt1 | contig 14302 bp, 22 predicted proteins | sample M140m21515metaG_FD_203458 | JGI IMG/M metagenome (GOLD analysis project Ga0315320, IMG submission 203458) | Ammonia-oxidizing marine archaeal communities from Monterey Bay, California, United States - M1 40m 21515 | ecosystem: Environmental > Aquatic > Marine > Coastal | place: USA: California... | reverse complement strand
AAGTATCGAGTTCGCCCCGCAATCATGGAAACATCGTCATTGACGTAGTAGACAAAGTGCTCACGAATGGTAGTGGCAGCCTCGCGGATCTCCTTGCCACCGTAGGTCTCCATCAACTGGGGGATGACTGAGGAGAATAGTGTGAAGAATGTGGCCACGAGGGGTTTGGTCTGTCGACCACCCAGGGAACCCATAGCCAACTTCATGGAGTGCATGGCGAACGGTTTGGATCCATAGATGTCACGGACGGTGCGGCACCAACGAGAGACTTGCTTGAGTGATTCCTCCATATCGTAATCATCGTCCATGATCAAAGCCAATTTGTTGGCGATCTGACGAGACTTGTTGCGCCCCAACTCTTCGGAAGGGTAGAGACCGCCCCATGCAGGATCTGCAAAAACGAGATGGTAGACCAGAAGCTCCGTAGCCTCCAGACGCTTATCGTTGCGCTTGCCCGTGAGTTCCAACCAGTCTTCGCTGGCGGCGTAGGTAGTGAGGGTCTCCCAATTATCGAACTCTGCATAGTTCGCTTTGAACAATTCCATCGGTTTGAGATTTTTGGTTTCGGCATTGATACGAGTATAGATGTCGCGGGCTCGCCACTCCTCGGATTCTGTGAAGATGTCGCACTTGAGTTGGTAGTCCTCAAATCGATTCTGCAAATCTTCGGGTAGATCCTGGAACTTCATGTTATGAACTTCTTCCAGGGAACCATCGTTCCACTTAGAATTATCGAGATGCTTCTTGCGGATCGGGAAGTCATTATTCATGAATGAGATGAGGGTGCGAATACGTTGCTGCCCATCGAGGACATCGTAGTTGGAATCTCCGGTTTCGCAAAGGTAAAGGCTGGGAATTGGACACTCGCACAGCACGGATTCAATCAAGCGAACACGGAACTTCTCATCGCCTTCACGGATGTATGAACGCTGGTAGACTGGAGCTGGATCGACTTTGCCACGTTTGATACGGGTGTCGAACCAACCGATCGAATACGATTCGGTCTTCCTATTTTCGACGGTGTATGGCTCAATGTTGCTATCGGATGATTCCGTCATCATGTGTCGCTCTTGGCAATCACCCTTATGAGTGTTGACCTGGATTTTGGCCCGGCTACTCGGAATCGAACCGAGATCGAGAGGTTCGAAGCCTCCAATGCTATCCATTACACCATAGCCGGTTGGTGGTGCCTAATGGCACGCATTGATAAGTCAATCGGTTCAATCGGCGTGGAATGGGACTACACGAGTCTCACGATTTTGGATGTTGTAGACCGTCACCAATCCCTTCTTGGCTCGATAACCCAACATGTTCATGAAATCAGTCTCATCCTGGAATGTGCTTGAAACTAGCAGCGGCATGCCACGGTGCCATTCAACTTGGTGGGCATGTGTGTGGCCGGTGACGAAAATATCTGGCGCTTGGGTGATTACCATCTGATCCTCCTCTTCAGGGCTGAGTGCATTTCGTTCACCCCACATTGGCGCTAAATGTCGCTTCTGCAACATGAGCTTCATGGCCTCGGCTGGATTCTCATAGGTGACGTGCTCCATACGCGGAACAATGTCATCGATTCCTTTGCCGTGATATGAGAGAACATCGATGCCCGACAGATTCACCCTGGCAGGGTTGCCGACGTGAATTGTCGAATTGAACCGTTGTTGGATCAACGGCTCGAGAACCGGCTGGGGCTCCGCTGGCCGGACTGCATCGTGGTTGCCAGGCAAGACAATCGGTGTGATGGCTTCTGGTAATTCATCCAACTTCCTCGCAAAGAACTCGTATTGGTCATAAACATCCGTCATGTCTGTTTTGTAGCTATGGTTCTTGGAAACGGATGGGCCGAGATTGCGCTCGTGCCCTGGGTAGACCCCAACGCCATCAACGACATCTCCCGAGCAAACGAGATATTTGACGTTCTTAGCAGTCTCCTCATCACTATTCAACCAAGCCATCATCTTGTCCCACTCCTTTTCCATGAACTCTTTGGAGCCCATGTGGAGATCTGAAACGAAAGCAATTGAGACGGGGTCGAACTCTGCCCCACCCTTGTTGATATTGGTGTGAAGGATTTCTGGCATCTGAACCCGATCGCACCAGAATAGTGTGGGTCCATCTGATCCACCAAATTGACGGTAGGATCCCGTGACTCCGATAACATCGTCAAGAACAATGGTGGCGGATAATGGGTTGGAGGCTGAAATGTAGACTCTCATGTTGCCACTCTTATCCTCCAGATCGACACGAAGGTTGCCCGTGCCTGTGCGGCCGAGCCCTGCGACCATTCCTATGAGGTTGACAGATTTTGGATTGCCTCTTTGGGAGGTGTATTCCCACTGTCGCGTTCGGATACGGCGGATATTGCCCGTCTCAACGAAACCACACTGGCGTCGCATGATTTTGTGCAATTTGTCATAGCGATCCTGGAACATGCCGACGATGTTGTCAAACGTTCCAGAAGCATCCGACTGCCCGACCGGAAACCCCTTATCGATATTGGTGGCATAATCCGAAGCCTCGTGTTTCCACGAGTCCAGATGTTGATCGACCCTTTCGGGTGTCCAACCCCTAACCGACCTCAAAGAGCATCACCGAGGGTGTCGGCGAGCATGGAAGCAGCCTCCTCGGCATCCTCGAAGGAAGCGCAACCGGTGATAACGCACTTGCCCGATGAAAAGATCAGGCAAACGGCCTCTTGGTTATTGACGTCCTGGCGATAGATGAGTCCTGGGAATTGTTCGGGCTCATATTCCGTTCGCATGAATGGTAGTGTGACTGAGAGTTTCTTGAGATCAAGATCCTGGCCGATCTGGTGGACAACCACCAAATTACGAAGGCTAATCTCGTGGGGACTCTCCCAGATCTCAAACTCGCCACTGATCAATTGATCTCGCATGATGTTGAAAGCCTCCTCGATGTCTTGAACTTCACGAGCACCAACGACAACGGACTTTCCGCTTGCGAATGTGAGGATCGTAGCTTTAGGCATTGGTTCTTCACGTCCTTTGACGCTGTGTTCCTTCATCTTCCAAATCATACCAGGGAATTGCTCGGGTTCAAAGATGATACCGATGTGATCGGCAAGTTCCATGAGGTCGAGACTACTGGCATATTGGGTGCTGGCGACGATATTAACGACTTCTACCATGGTGGTAGGTCAAGCTGGCACCTATTTAAGCCAGGTGGCGACGGACACGCTTCCAGAAGTCGCTGACGATCCGATCGTAATCCTGTTCACAGTAGGCATGATTCTCACGGATCACTCTGGCTCCTTCCCGACGTTCACGGAGATAAGAATCAGGCGATAGGTGGCTGAGGCGTGTGGCGGGTCGACCACACACGACACATTTTGTATTGGGAGGACAGCGTTTCATAGATGACTATTGTCGCACTATGACTTAACCGTATGCAGGATCGAACTTGCTGGAGGGAGGAGTTGCCGATTGGATGAAAAAGAATTGATCAAATGCCGCCGGGACAAAGTCAGCAGAAAATACCTTGGCGATGAGTGGATGCACCGCATTGACGTTCTCCATGATCAGGGCGCTCACGGCCTCAATGACTTTTCCGACCATGCGACCAACGACTTCCTCATCAATAACCTGATCGAATACGATATGCTCTTTGAAGCACGCCATGACTTCTGGCTTGACTTGGCCACCATAGGCGCCCTCGTTATCGTAATCGGCATCGATGAAAACGTATTCGTAGATCCTACGACTCTGACGATCTACCTGTTCCTTAGTGAATTGGGTTCCATCAATTTCAATCGGTGGATTCTCGTCGCTCATGATTGAACATCGGGCGGTTCCTACCTAAGGCTGCCTAATTCCAAAGTCAACGTTCGAAATCTCGACTTTTCGCCGACGCTTCTGCCCTGGCTTATGACCAACCACTTCGAATGATTCAGATGAATCTGCTGCCTGCCAAACACGGGCTGTTAGGCGACAATCCTGGATACAGTAATCCATGACCTCACGGTAGCGTCCTTCCGACCAGGCGATCGGAGCTTCGGCGGCGGGCATGGACTTCTCGCTGGAGGGATCAGAACCCAACAGCGTGCGACAAAGGTCAGACAAGTGAATACGCAGGCCAGTGTGCAACAATAAGCGGGCACAGGTGTCGATATGCAGACCATTGTCTGCATACCTGCTCACCGCCTTTGCACATCCGGCACCACCATCTGGCATCGTTTTGGCAAGGATCGGAAGGTCAAAGCCCTCTCCATTATGCGTAATGAGCGGGATGTTCCGCATAAGCCAACCATTCATGTGCATAGGCAACATGGCTAATGGGTGCACATCGTATGCGTCCGTGTGCCCAACTGTGCCCATAACGGAACCATAATCCTGCACATACATGCGATCCTTGGATCCGCCAATGAAGTGCACACCTACGCAGGAGACACGCCAACCCTGGGGATCTCCGAAGGCGAGACCTTCGGCATTCATATCCAGATTTGCAGTCTCAATATCGAGTGCTATGGCTGTGAAATCAGTCATCACTGGTCTCCTCCTCGGGAGCGGAGAAGACAACTTCGACGGATTCGGTGGAGACTTTGAACTCACCCTCGATCTCGCCAGCCTTGATGGTGCATCGCTTCTTGGTGGCCTCGATAACGGTTCCACGTGCGAGAACGCCCTTGCGAATCTCAGTCTCAACAAGATCGCCGACCTTGATCTCCGGGTATTCCTTGCGATCCTCAATGAGTGCCTTGATGGCCTCAGCAAGCTTGGTTAATTCGTTGGTTTCAAGGGCTTCAATGTCGTCGATAATGCTGGTCAATGGGTCAGTCATAAACATCGGGTGTGTCCGCACCTACATGAACCAATCGGAGTAGTCCCGACCGGATTTGAACCGGTGTCCGTGGATTCAGAGTCCACGATGATGGACCACTACACTACGGGACTGTGGTTATGAACGCATTCGCCAGTTTTGTTGGTGGGTGTGTTCTTCGAGTTCTTTGATAACGCCTAACGTCGCCCAACGATCTTCATTGAGATTGTCCATGGCAACCCATTGATTGAGTTGATCGGGACCTCCCCAGACGATCTCTCCTACGACGAAGCGATCGGGGCTGCCATCCTTGCCAGGGTATGGCCATTGGTATGTGTTTCCGATCCTGGTTTCAAGTTCCATCCATGCGGGATCGTAGCCTTTCTGCGGGTATGACTGCTCAAGCCTGCTCAAACGCTGCTCAATACGCTCGACCTTATGCAAGATTTTGCTCAAAAGCTTGCATACATCGCAATCAAACTCCTGCACATCAACACCCCGTATAATCATCGATCCTGGACTGGCCATCTGGGATCAAAGCCTTCTTGATGGGTGGGATTGGAATATCTGCCTGCTTGAGCGCCTGCTCAAGGGCGGCAATCCGATCGGCGAGTGCGATAACCATAGCTTGGGTTGCAGGCATGGTCTTTTTGCTCATGACAACCAATCCTTTACGATTCCATTGAGATCTTTTACGATCTCCTGGGAACGCTTGCAGTTGGGGTGTCTGGAAGCGTGTTCACGATGGCGCTGTGCTAACGGGATTGCGTGAACCTGTTTCTTATCGGTCTCGCCATAATTGGCATATCGATCCTGACGCCTCATTCTTCCTCGCCTCCTGCAAGTGTCTCAACAATAGTGGGAACCTCGACTTCGTCAGCGACATGGGCACGCTGCTTGTTGGTGAGTTTCTTTGGTTGGCGGAATCCTCGACGAGGACCCGTGATCTCACGAGAGATCTTCTTGACAGCGTTGCCAAACTCATCGGAGAGGACGCGCTTGACGGATTCGATCACGTTGCCATCATCATCGTAGGTAGTGCACGATTTGCAGAGGCCACGGTAGCGGAAAGTCTGACGATCCTTAACTTCGCATTGTTGGCAGGCATATAGGCTAATTTTCTTTGACATAATCATTCATCCTCCAAAAGGCTCTCAATGAAATCCTTGAGATCCATGGAAACTCCTTCATCATGATCATCATCCTGGATGAGAACACGAACCTTGGTATCGGCAGGAGGTAGATTCATGAGGATCACGAATACGGCTTCGCAAACCTCACCTGGGGAATCGAATCGGATGCAACCGGCTCGAGGGTATAGGGAGATCTGGAATGCGTCGCCATTAGGAGCTGATGCAGATCCATCATCCTCATCATAATCGATATTTAGGGAACCTAACAATGGTATGATTCCTGGCCAATTAGAAACCTCATCTGGGTCATAATCAAGTGTAATTGTAGTCATGTGTCTTACCAACCTGCGGCACCTATTTGAATCAATTCTGTGCACTCACCGTCTGTGTGCAAGCCAAATCGCGAAGCATGTCAGCATCAAGCCTTTCCCATGGGAATTGGACGGTAGCCTGATCACCACGATCTAATGATGTGCGTCCAAAGTGGCCACCAAATGCGGTAATTGAGAAGTTGGTGTCTCTCAAACGTAGGCGTTCAATGATGGCTTGAGGCGTAAAGTCAAACAATTCGTTGACTCGATTGCTCAATTCCTCATTGGAGATGACACCAGTGCCGAAGGTATCGACGTGAACAGAAACCGGATTAGCCCAACCAATGACATAAGCCAATTGGATCTCGCAACGCGATGCCAAACCAGCGGCAACTACATGCTTGGCTGCCCAGCGGGCGGCGTAGGCGGCGGATCGGTCAACCTTGGTAGGATCCTTGCCAGAGAATGCACCACCGCCATGACGGGATAGTCCTCCGTAGGTGTCGACGATGATCTTTCGACCAGTGACACCCGCATCCGCAGCCGGACCACCGACCACGAACTTACCGGTGCCATTGACGATGACCTCGGGTCTTGATGAGACACCGAAGTGATCATACATGACATCACGAACCACGCCGTTGGCGTAGCTGGAGACCGTAGCGGCAGAAACATCTTCGTGATGTTGGATTGCCAGGATGATCCTCTTGACGCCGACGAAAGCATTGTTAGCATCGTATTCGGCTGTGACTTGAGATTTGAGATCCGGACCGATCTTGCCAACCAATGGGTGTTCAGGATCTGGATTCTCAAAAGCCATCAGCAAACGATGAGCAAGAATGTGCGGAATTGGTGCGAGTGATGTGCGAATGTCATCATCGGCACCCTGCATACGGAGAGTTTCATTGGTTGCATAACCGAACATGATACCCTGATCCCCGGCACCGCCGGTATCGACACCTTGAGCGATGTCAGGAGATTGGGCAGAAATGAGGTTGAGAACCTCAACGCCACGATAGTCGCAACCTTTTGACCAGTCATCATAACCGATATTCTTGAGGGTATCACGGACAATTTTTTCGACAACATCTACATTGAATGGTTTGGCTCGTGTGGTGACCTCTCCGGCCACGACAACCTTGCACCAATCATCGCCACCCTTGATTAGGGTTTCAACAGCAACACGGGAGCAATCATCACGTCGCATACAATAGTCAAGAACGGCATCGCTGATCTGATCACATACCTTATCTGGATGTCCACGGCCTACGGCCTCCGCACTCATTAGATTCTCATTACTGTCCTGGTGAATCATCTTCATTATCATCATCTCCTTTGCGGCTCACGAGTGCATCAATGTCGGATCGGCGAATCCGAACGGCTGCAGAACGCCCTTTGCCCAACTTTAGGCAGGGTAGCTGTCCATTGCGGATGTAAGATCTGATGGTGGACTCGCTGACCCTAAGGAGGTCTGCCACTTCATTGATCGTGAGGAACTCGTGCTCCATAATGACTGTGGTGGGCAATCACCTATATCAAACAACAGGAGTGTTCAGCAGATACCGATGAGGTTCATCAGTTACCAAGAATGTTCAAATCATTTTGAACCATACGTCGAATCATTCCCTCAAAATCAACCTTAGGTGACCAATTGAGGACATCACGAGCCTTGCTCGCATCTCCGCAGAGGACATCCACCTCAGCGGGGCGGTAGAAGCGTGGATCCTGGACGACCAGACCGCGCTCCTCCCAATCGTTGATCCCTACTTCATCAAAAGCGATCGTGAGGAGATCCCGGATAGAGTGAGCGACTCCTGTGGCCAGCACATAATCATCGGGCTCATCTTGTTGGAGTATGTGCCACATGCCTTCGACGTAATCGGGTGCGTAGCCCCAATCACGGAGTGAATCCAGGTTGCCGAGCGCGATATTGTCGGCGAGCCCCAGGGCGATCCGAGCGACACCATCTGTGACCTTGCGGGTGACGAACTCATGCCCCCGCCTCTCGGATTCGTGATTGAATAGGATACCATTGGACGCGTGCATACCGTGGGATTCGCGATAATTGCGAACCAACCAATATGCACAAACCTTAGCGACACCGTATGGCGATCGGGGATAGAAAGGGGTCGTCTCGCGGGCAGGATTTTCAACCATCTTGCCGAACATCTCGCTTGTAGAGGCTTGATAGAATCTAATCGTCGGATCGACCTTGCGAATGGCCTCCAAGCAATTGAGAACACCTGTGGCATTGGCATTGAGGGTGGCTTCTGGAATAGACCAGGAAACGCCTACGAATGATTGGGCTGCGAGATTGTAGAACTCATCTGGCTTATGATCCATTAGGATCTGGATGATGGAACTCTGGTCTGTCAGATCTCCTGTGACCCACTCGAAATCCATGGAGTCTTCCAAGTGGCTGGTATTGGTGCGATTAGGGGTCGAGGAACGCCTTTCCATACCGATGACCCGATAGCCTTTGGCGAGCAACAGATCGACCAGGTGGGAACCATCCATGCCATTGACACCTGTGACGAGTGCCACAGCACGTGGGTCGGAAGTCATATTCCAGGTCAGGCTGACCACCTGCCGGATGACAACCAATCGATGACACCATCGATGGATCTCGCGTCATCCGTTATCTGCGTGTGGTTCGGATCGGCAGCATCGATCAAGTGAAGATCGTGGCCAGAGATGATCAGATTCCAAGGGCGGATGTCGCCATGGGGTAGTTTGGGCGGATCCATGAGGATCAACGTCTCTTCAAGACGGTCATTGGTGGGGTATATGCCACCATAATGCTTGAATGTGACGAGATTGATGCCCGGTATCCAATCACGGGATTCGGGCTTATGGTCAAAGCTGATTGTCTTAGAATTGTCGTTGGAATCCAGGCGATGGCCTGCGACGAGACCCTCTGGGCAACCGATATATCGACGATCAAAACGAGTGCGAGTTTGTTGCATAGCATAGATGTCCCTCACAGACGAAGCCAGATGGGATTTACCCGTGCCCAAGTGTTGCCAATCGTCCCCTATTGCAGTGGTTTTGACTTGTTCCTGTCCGCAGGCATTATTTTCATTGGCGACCTCAATAATGGCGTGATCCCCGAGGTTCCTGATCAGGCGAATTGTCTCATTGACATCGCCCTCGATGTGGTGGACGATAGACATGGCCAAAACTAGGTCAAAATGCTCAACTTCTGCAAGTTGCCTTAATGAGTGTTGGGAAAATCGGTGTTTGAACACGATACCTTTGTCGCAACCATTGGCATCAACCAAACGTGTCAATTCCTCAAAATACTGGGGAACGCATTCACCCATAACTGAAACACAGTCAAAATCCTCCATTAGGCGGATGCTGAAATAACCATAATTGGCTCCAATATCGAGAACTGTGAATGGACGATCGAACCTTTCGGCATACTTCCGGATGATTTCGTATCTGTCTGCACACTCGCGAACACCCGCAATCTCCTCACCGTTAATCCAACGGGACTGATAGTCTTCCATAAGTGTGCCAGCGATCGGGACCCACTTAAAGGAACCTCTGGAGGAAGTCAATGAGGGAGTTAACCTCGTGTTCTTGACGATCCTTGAGGAATCTGATACGATCTGCCGCTGCCTGCACCCAGGTATCACGATCATCAAGAACCTCATCCAGCGCCCATTCCCAATCATCAAATCCGAGGAATGGGTTGACCAAATATGCAGAATCTCCCACTCCTTCGACGGTAGCAGGGTGATTCGTAGAGACCACGGGTATGCCGGCGGCCATAGCCTCGACTGCGATCATACCATAACCCTCGAAATGACTCGGGAATAGCAACAATCCATCGGATCGGAGGGATGCGAACAGAGAACGGATGTCTGGCACATAATCAACAATCTCCAGGCGACAGGAGATGTTGCCAGATTCCATGCTGGATTCGACCAGATCCATGAATCGTTTCTTATTGGAGTCTCCATAGGAACCACGCAACCAAACCTGGGATCTGGAATCGCCAAGTGCTAAATTGAGGGCGGTGGTGCACCCCTTATGGAGAGAGGGATTGACGAAACCAACCTGGAACTCGCCTTGCTCAAGGATGGGGTGAGGTTCCGAATACGAATCATAATCCATGAGTGGATGCAGGGTGAATCCAGGGATTGAGCCCAATGGATCGAGCAAATGGAGAGACCAATCTGAGCAAGAGATCATGAAATCGGGATCGTGTGCTGATGGGGGCTCATAAGTCCCAACAAATGCCAGCCAGTCGTCAAAATCCTGGCTTGCTTCGTGCGCGCGACGTATGTAATCATCCTTGGCATCAAGCCAATCGAAGCCTGCTTTAACCATCTCACCGATCTCAAAATTGACCAGGTGGGAGAGGTCGTAGTGAACGAAACCAAACGGTATCTGACGAGATCTGACGTTAGCGAACACCTCACGAACCCGAACCATATCTCCCTTGGTCTTGTAGTAGGTAGCTGGAGCGGCGAATATCAATAGATCCGCGGTAAAGTCACCGATCCAATTATCAAAGTGATCAATCCAATTCTCAGCATAGTGGTGTTGCTTGTCGCTAACGACCCTGGTGATGTCTAATTCGGAGATTCCAGAAACGCCACGATACGCATCAGGAGAGTCAGAAGCGGGCGTGGTAGTCAAAATCTTGACATCGCAACCAAGACGGGGCATTATTGCTGCAATCATGCGATCCATGAATTGCTCTCCACCTCCGTATGCAGGAGGCCAATGTGGAATAACGAAACCGATGGTCACCAAGGCCAATCACCTTTGATGATCTTGGAACAGCGTTCTTCCCAGCCACTACCTGCGAATCCTGGAGGATCCTCAGCCACGATCCGCTGACACCAATCGTGCCAACGCATGGAGTAAAAATCTCGATCTTGGAGCAAACGGGGTTTTTGGGTAGTGTGCATCTCGGTGGATACCTTATGTCCATCTCGTAGCCAGTCCAGCCACGCGCCGACAAAGGGCACCTGCTTAAAGCTTCTCCCTCCCTCCCCTGGTGATACCCCTCCCTCCCGGAGTAGCAGACTAAACAGCGCGACATCCTCCTCGTAGCGGACGCGCGGAAACCCGCCGACCGCATCAAAAAGGTCGCGGCGGAACGAAACAATGCTGGGGACAATGATGAGTGCCGGATAGTGGGTAGCGATCAACCAATCACACCCTTCTGGTGGTATTTCATCCATTACATGGAGTGGGAATCTACGTCGGAACACTTTATCGGTATTCTGCCAACGATAATCCTGATCATATTCTCCTACTGTGGATACTATGGCACTACTTGGACTCTCGATCCAAGCCTGTGTGAGCTCCTCAAGGTGCTCAGGATACCAAATGTCATCCGAATCAAGTAATGCTATGTGTGATGCCGATCCGAGGGCGATAGCCTGGTTGCGAGCACCAGATAGGTGAGGATATTTGGAGTGGTCTTGGACTGCATAATGGAAACGATCATCCATGTCAGTAAAATGAGATACGATGCGAGATTCCTCGTCATCATCTCCCGGATCCCCATCAAGAATCCAGCATGTCCAATGTGTGTGTGTTTGATTCTGAATAGATTCCAGACAGCGTTCGAGATATTCAGCAGATTTGTAGATCGGGACGATGACATCAAAGTGAATCTCATTGGATGGCATAAGTCAGATACCCCCGAATGTTGGTTTCGGTCTTGATGAAGCGATCTGCAAGCAAACCATTCAGGATCTCCTGGACACGATTACGACCACTGGTGCTATCATTCCCAACAATCGACATCAAAGCCGTGCGGGACAAAGGGCCGCTCTCGTGGATGGTCTCGTAGACGATACGAACTCGATCGTCTTCACGAACCAGATCCGCGGGCTCTTTGCCAGCGAGATAATATCGACCACGCTTGTCGGTTCCTTTACGAATGATCTCATTGGACTGGAGTAGGTGGCTAATGACGCGGTCGCGAAGGGGTCTCCAACGACCATAATTGGTTCCGGTGCTATCTGCGAGCCCGACACGTGTGAGTCCATTGGGAGCATCTCCGAGGGCACGCAGGTATCGAGAACGGAGTTCTACCAAATCGGAATCTTCCTTTGGATCACGTCCCCTTAGGAACTCAGGTTTTGGAACTCCAATGGAATCAACCAATTCTTCGGCATTACGCAGGATGTTCATGCGATGATCCGTTGTAGAGAGGTTGCTTTGGCCCGCCATGTGAGCCATAGCGATCTTGTAATCGACGATATTGTCGATTAGCCTTTGTCTTGCCTCCTGGTGGGCACCCTGGTAATCTACGGATCGCAGAGCCTCGTCGACATCATCGGTCTGTGCGGGAATCTCCCGCGGCCGAATCTCGACGAAGTGGCTTCCGGCGCCGTTGGCTGCCAGAAAAGCAGAAAGCTCCGCTCGAGCGTCAATTTCAGTGATGTCAAATTGATGAGTCAATAGGCTAACGGTGTCACCAATAGCCCCCTCATCATCAACAATTTGTTGGAGGCGTCTGCCCGCAATTGTCCTCTCCAAATATGAACGAACCTCTGTGGTCATGTGCATACCAACCTGCCAGGACCTATTTGAAGCATCCTGGGCCGACACCCTTATGAATGGGATCTCATTGGATCTACATGAGTCACATGAGCATGAGACAAGCAAGAGGAAAAGACTTGGCTCGCAAGGGGAAGGTGAGCCGAACCGGCCGCCACACTTGGAGAGTAGAGTCATCAGATGGAAGCAAGAATTACACGATTACCGACTGGCAGGATCGAGACAACCGTTTCGAATGCACCTGCTACGACTACCGAAAGAACAAGAGCAGCGTGTGCAAGCACATTTCAGCTGTCAAGTTCGTTTTGGTTCGCGATGAGTTCGGTCTCGATCTAATTGGGGGTGACCTGTGATGTTGGGTGTTGAAATAGCCAACGACACCACCCCTACCTCTGGCGAAGGTGGTTTCTAATGGCAAAACAACGACCCTGGATCAAAGACGCTGTCCGAATGATGGAGTCAAGAGCCTACACATCAGCAGAACTATCCGAAATCCTAATGCGATCCCATCGCAATGGTCCGGATTCTCGACAAGTCACACTCATCCTGAAGCGCGACAAGCGATTCCGTTTGGTGGCTGAGACAACGGCTTCCTCGCTATTGAGGAACAGTTCTCACACACTCCCTGTCTTCGGTCTCGCCGGTGCTTCCTATCAATTGGGACACCCATTCATGGCGATCGGAGGCAACCCGAGTGACTGATGGCCAACCCGTAGCCGACATCGTGACGGTAGCCCCTGGGCGGGCTGTGAGTGGTCTCAATGAATACAATCCTGAGCCATTGAAACTGTCCTATGATCAAGAACGCTTTGGGAAGACACTTGAATTGCCGATAGCAGCATATTGCCCATTCTGCAGGAACGAGTTCAACCGGGATCGGCATAATCGTTGGGTGGCTCGAACTGATACTTCTGATTCTACCGACTATTGCTTCGACTTGGTGCTGATGCACGATGACGATGGTGAGCCCTTCATGAAATGTGGCAAGTGTGGTGGAACCACCAAGAATATCAATCCAGATCCTGGTGCGGATGCAGATCGTCTCCATGAACTTACCAAGAAGGTAGAACCAACAGTCCAACATCTCGACATCAAGGGCGCAATTGAATCATTCGGGTCGATCCTTATGCCGATGTCAGAGTTCAAGCGTGTGGGGACGGCATTAGCCAAGGATCCCACGTTGCACGCGGTAGCCCGCCTGGGCGATCAAAGGTTCAAAATTGACTGGCAAACCCTCCGAACCCAAGTGAGGAGCTTCAAGCGAGGTCGTGATGAGTGGCCAGGTGTGGCCACCAGATTCTGGACCCCTTACTGAGGATCTCAATGTGGGGCGGTATTGCCCAACGAAGGACTCCTTATGGGCGAGTCATTCCCAACAACGGTCACCGTTGTTGCATACCTCAACCCAACAACGGAGTCCTTCCTTGGGAGTGTGGATCTCAAAGTGGTGACCTCAAATAACGTCGAATACCGCCCAATAACGTGCAATAACGAAAGGGAGGATCCATAACTGGGCCGCTTTAAGTAACCAAGGATCTCGAATGGGTCGAT